>Ga0335085_10000198_pt1 | contig 188459 bp, 148 predicted proteins | sample Lox_Sample_45_FD_206712 | JGI IMG/M metagenome (GOLD analysis project Ga0335085, IMG submission 206712) | Soil microbial communities from Loxahatchee National Wildlife Refuge, Florida, United States - Lox_Sample_4.5 | ecosystem: Environmental > Terrestrial > Soil > Wetlands | place: USA... | reverse complement strand
AAGCTAGGAGGCGGGCAATGTCCGGGCTGGCAGAGCGGCATCGGCGAGCCTTCGCTGGCCGTCAGGCGGAGGCTAGGAGGCGGGCAGTGACCGGGCTGGCAGAGCGGCATCGGCGAGCCTTCGCTGGCCGTCAGGCGGACGCTAGGTGGCGGGCAATGTCCGGGCTGGCAGAGCGGCATCGGCGAGCCTTCGCTGGCCGTCAGGCGGACGCTAGGTGGCGGGCAGTGACCGGGCTGACAGAGCGGCATAGGCGAGCCTTCGCTAAGCGCGACGGCAGACTGTTCAGACACAAGCGGAGCACTGGCAACTTGAGTAGTGGACGCTTGCATTGCTCCCGCGGGAGCGGCAGGAGCTGCGGTGCTGTTTGCGGCGAAACATACAGCCGACAGGACCAGGACTGTTACCAAAAACGTGGCAGAGTTCTTCATGGAAATATCTCCTTAGGGCCTTCGTCGAGCACCCTTGATCGTTCGCTTACTGACGGACAGGTGAGCCGACATCCGTGCACGAGTTCTCACATGGAGGTAGTAACGGCGAAGGCGCGGAACCTTCGCTTATGACAGCGGTGTTGCTATGAGTGGGAACGGCGGTCGCACCGGAGATAGCACTGAGACCTCCGGCCACCATAAGAGCTGCAAGAATGGCGGTAAGTAGTTTGTTCATGCTGTTAACCTCTGGATCCGAAATTAGAAGGGCCAGGCGGACTGTTCACTGTTGCCGAAGAGGCGACGCCGTTTGAGAGTCCGGATTCTCGAATAGCGCCTCAGTGCTATCTTCGGTCTCCGTCCTGCTAGGAAGGTTGGCGTAGGCTAAATCACCAAGCGCCGGTAAATCTACTACTCGTAGGTGCCTATATAAGTAATGGAGAACCTCAATTTTCTGGTTTCCACAACTTGTTTTTTTACACACTACTCCAAATCGCATTATATTTAGAGGCGGGTATTTGTCCACAAAAATTTATCGGCAAAAGTCAAGAAAAATCATTCGGATCAGTGAATCATAGTCACTTTGGGAAATAAGGTACCTTAGTCGGATAAAACCACCACCTTCGAATTACAAATTCTGACCGACAAACACTACGCTCTACAACTCATGTGCCATATCATGCCACTTTGACATCGATGTACATGAGCCGTGCCCTGCGCGATAACTTGCGATCAGGCGCTCCGAGTCAAACCGATTTACGACGAAAGCCGTACCGAGGGAACCACGCATCGTGTAATGTGGAAGACGAGTCTGTCTGATTTTTTTTGCAGGAGGACATATGCAACGCACAGCCAGCGCCCACTGGTCAGGCGGTCTGAAAGATGGCAAAGGCACCGTTTCGACCGGGAGCGGAGTTCTCAATCAAACGCAATATTCGTTCAGCACCCGCTTTGAAAACGGCGTCGGGACCAATCCTGAGGAGCTCATCGCCGCCGCGCATGCGGGATGTTTTTCCATGGCGCTTTCTGCTCAATTGGGAAATGCCGGCATGACGGCGGAGAGCATCGACACGAAAGCGACGCTTACGTTGGAGAAGACCGATGCCGGTTTTACCATCACCACGATCCATCTTGACGTGAAGGCCAAAATCCCGGGCGCCGACAAGGCGAAATTCAATGAGGCGGCGCAGAATGCCAAGCAGGGCTGTCCGGTGTCGCGCGTTCTCAATGCGAACATCGTTATGAGTGCCGAACTGGTTTCCTGACGTTTCGAGAGCTGCGCCTGGCCGGCGATCCTAGGTTATGCAGTAAGTCCGGATTAGGGTTTTTCGCGGGCTCCTACTAATTAAGTAAAGAGTGATGTGTCAGAGTCAGGCGTAGCATCCGGCAGCCACCGAGCAACCAACACTAAGTTGAAACCCGTCATCGAAAGGTAAGTACATTTGCGCGGCAACTAGCGCGAGTGTGCCAAGCACATTGGTGGCGGGTGAAGCTGACTATCTTTGGATTGACCTTGTCGTCTTCATGGGGAAATGGCCACGCCACTCCCTATAGGGCCATCTTGCGCGCGCTTCACCGGCGAGGTGCGCGCATCGCATTTTACGAGAAGGACCTTCCTTACTATGCCGCACATCGCGATTTGGCTGCGCCTGACTATTGCGACTTACGGCTCTATTCTTCCTGGGACGACATTCGAACTGCCGCGCTTCGTGAAGCCGCCGCATCGGACATAGTCGTCACTGCCAGCTACTGTCCGGACGGCGCCCTTATCAGCGATGAAATTCTCGAGCTGGATGGCCCACTCCATGTCTTCTACGATCTCGACACGCCGATCACTCTAAACCTGCTCCAGGACAAAGGCACAGACTACTTGCGACGCGAACAGATCGCTCGCTTTGATCTCTATCTGTCGTTTACGGGCGGCGTCGTCCTCCACCAGTTGGAGCGCGAATATGGCGCGCGGCTGGCACGGCCTCTATACGGATGCGTCGATCCCGATGCCTATAGGCGGACCGCAGTCAGGGAAGAATTTCGCAATTCCTTGAGCTATCTCGGCACCTACGCTCCGGACCGGCAGCAGAAGCTCGATGAGCTATTCCTTGAACCTGCGCGCCGCTCGGCCGACATGCAGTTCGTGCTCGCCGGGCCGCTTTATCCGAACCATTGGACCTGGCCCGCAAACGTCAGGCGCTTCGAGCACGTGGCGCCCGCGCAACACGCGGCGTTGTACTCGTCATCGCGTGCGACCCTGAACATCACTCGCCAGGAGATGGCGGATTCGGGCTTTTGTCCCTCCGGACGCTTCTTTGAGGCAGCCGCTTGCTCCGCCCCAATCCTGACCGACTGGTGGAAGGGCCTGGATGCCTTCTTCGATCCGCGCGACGAGCTTCACCTGGTGCGCACGGCCGACGACGTTCTTTCCTGTCTTAACGCCGGCGACGCCGAGTTGCGCGCCAAAGCCGAGCGGGCGCGCTGCCGCACGCTTGCGGAGCACACCGGCGAGCGCCGCGCCGACCAATTCCTCGGCTTTTGCGACGAGGCTTATCGCCGGCAATACTCGCCGACGGAGGTGACCGCGTGATTGGAATTATTCCCGCCGCCGGCGCCGGCCAGCGCATTCAACCGCTGGGCTGCTCGAAGGAACTGCTGCCGGTAGGCTCGCGATCCATCGCCGGGGTGGAGCGCCCCAAAGCCATCTCGGAATATCTCGTGGAACGGATGATTGCGGCAGGCGCCACCCAGATTTGCATGGTGATCTCCCCCGAGAAGACCGATATCGTCCGCTACTACGCCGAGCGCAGCTACGCCGCAGAAATCTTCTACGTCGTACAGCAGCGGCCGCAAGGCCTGTGTGACGCGCTGTTTCGCGCCGAACCCTTCGCACGCTTCCATCAGCAAGTACTCGTCGGCCTTCCCGACACCGTCTGGTTTCCCGAGAATGCTTACCGCGGGGCCATTGATCGGCGCTCGGCGGAGGTCAACCTGGTGCTCTTTCCCGTGACCAACCCTTCCGTGTTCGACGCCGTGGTCTGCGACCAGCAGAACTTCGTCACCCAGGTCGAGGTGAAGGCGCCGACTCCCCATTCGCATTGGATCTGGGGCGCCATCGCGGCTTCAGGACAGGCCTTTCAGGAGTTGAAGCTGCTGTGGGAGTCGCGTCATCGCCGGGATGAGTACATCGGAACGCTGCTCAACGCCTACCTTGCCGCCGGAAATGCCGTGCGTGGCCACCATGTAGGCGAGACCTACATCGATGTGGGAACGATGGAGGGATATCGGCAGGCGCAGGATTTCCTGCGCAAGCAGGCGCGGCTGACGGACAAGGCCGCGTGACAATCGATCTCATCCTGAGGCGCTAGCTCTGTTTCTGTGGTGTCATCCTGAGCGGAGCGACCGCGCCCTCAGCCCTGCGCGCGAAGAATTTCGCGGATCTCACGGTTGACGCGGGCCGCGTCTTGCGCCGCCTTGTCGACCATCTCCAGCCACTTCTTGTTCGGGTCGTCGAGTTTGGCCTGGGCCAGCAGGTACGAAGCCTGCATGATGGTCTCAATGTAGTTGCTCAGGTCGTGCGATAAGGTGCGCAGCTTCATGACGGTTTCATTTTGCAATTTCTTGCTCTCTTCCATTGCAGCGTCGGCCACTGAATTTTTCCGGGGACAGTATGATAGCTCACGTTAGACGCAGCAGCAGCTCTGCCGGTTGCTAACCGAAGCGCGGATTTTAGTGGACCGTGGCGGCGCGGACAATCTCATGGCCGGCTTCAGCGCCCCTTTTCTCCAGCGGTGCTGTTATCATGCGGCCAACAGCCCTTCGCCGCGGATTTCTCTTCATGGGTCACATGCGCTTAAAGACAAAACTGGTGCTGGCCATCAGCGGCATGGTGTTCGCGCTGGTGGCCGTCTTCTGCTATTTGTACATGTCGCACCTGGTGCGACAGCGCACCGCCGAAGCCTACGACAGCGCCGATTTTGTGGCCAAGGAGATTCGGGAGCGCGCACGGGAGATCAGTCAGGTTGATCTGAGCGCCGCCTTTGTCGACCAGAACGACCCGCAACAGGTCGAGGCTGTGTTGGACGAAGCGCTCAGGACCGATCCCGGGCTCAACACCTTGTTGGAATCGATCGTGGGCTACTCGCCCACCACCTTCGATGCGGCCATCATAGGAGTAAACGGGCGTGCCATCGTGCATACCGATTCCTCGGCCATTGGAACCGAAATCCCGCGTCGCGACGATTTTGCCAATGTCCGCAACGGCAGCTTCCTCGAACAGCTTAAAGTCGTGTTCGGCGCGCCGCGCGTCTACGACCTGTATCTACCCATCCAGCGCGAGGGCCAGCCCTTCGGCGACATCCGCGTGGGCATCTCTACCGTCTTCCTCAAGAGCGCGGTCCAGCCGCAGTTGCGGCGCGCGCTGATCTTTTCCATCATCGCCGTTCTGGTCTCAATGGCGCTTGCGGCCGGCGTCTCCAATATTGCGTTGCGGCCCCTGGAGGCAATTGGCCGCCGCCTCGACCAGATGACTGCCGGCGTCCCCGACACCACACCCGATCCCGACCCGCGCCGCGTCGACGAGTACGGAATCGTCAGCACCAAAATCGATCGCCTGGGCCGCCAGATGCGCGACGTGAAAGAGGTCTTCACCGCGCTGAAAGAAAACCTCGACCAGATCATGGGCACCTTGCAGGACGGCCTGGTGCTGTTCACGCGCGACACGCGGGTGGTGCTGGTGAGCGCCTCCGCCGAGCGCTTCATCGGGCGTCCGCGCGGGGAAATCCTTGGCAATTCCGTCGAGAGCGTTTTCAGCGATGCCAACAAGCTCGGCCGCATCGTGCTGGACGCCTTTGCGCTGCATTGTCCCATTCCGCAACGCGAGATCGAACTGGAGAACGGACGACGCATTCAGATTGCCCTCGACTTTATTGCCGAGCGTGGCGAGCGCATCGGCGCGCTGCTGACCATGCGCGACGCCGAGTCGGTGCGCCGCATCGAAAATGAGATCGAGCTTTCGCGCCGGCTGGCGGCCATCGGCCGGCTCACCTCGGGAGTGGCGCATGAAGTCAAGAATCCCATCAACGCCATCGTGGTGCACCTGGAACTGCTGCGCGAAAAAATGCGCGAGATCGATCCCGATACCCGGCGCCACATGGACATCATTGGCCGCGAGATCCATCGCCTCGATCGCGTGGTGCAGATGCTGGTGGACTTCAATCGCCCGGTGGAGTTGCGGCTGAGCGACTTCGATTTGCGGCGCCTGGTGGAAGACGTCGCCTTGCTGGCTGCACCCGAGGCCGCGCGCCAGGGCGTTCAGGTGCGCTCCCAGTTGAGCGATGGGCCGCTTCCCGTGCGCGCGGACAACGACTTGATCAAGCAGGCGTTGCTCAATGTCGTGCTCAACGGCGTGCAGGCGATGGGCGAAGGCGGCGTGCTGGAGATTACGGCGCGGCCGTATGACACGGCCGCAGCCATCGAGGTACGCGACCAGGGCGGAGGCATTCCTCCGGAAGTGCAAGACAAGGTTTTCAATTTGTATTTCACGACCAAGAAGAGCGGCAGCGGCATTGGTCTGGCGATGAGCTACCGGGTGCTGCAATTGCACAATGGCGCCATCGATTTTGTGACGGAAGTCGGCCGCGGCACCACGTTTCGGTTGGTCCTGCCGCTGGCCGGCGACAAGCAAGAGGCGGGCGCGGAGGTTTCCACCCGAACGTGAACGCCGCATGACAATTGGCTGATATTGGCGCTATCGTGGGCTGCTTTTCTCGCGGGCTGTATTTATCATGGCAGTGCTGATCGCCACATCAGGAAAGCCGTCTCGGAAACAAGACTGGCCGCCGTCATCGGCAGGCCTGCACATGAAGACTGGCCGACAATTCGTTGTTCTGTTGCTGGCAGTGGGGTTGCTTGCCGCCGTCGGCTGCGAGAAAAAGAAGCCGCAGCTTCCGGTGCAGGCAACGGCGCCCGCGGAGCCTATTCCCACGCCGCTGCCGCCTGCGATCACGGAAGAAGCGCCGCCTACGCCGGCTCCTCCTCCTCCCCAACAGACCGCAAAGGTGGAGGAACCCAAGCCGCAGCCGCCCAAACATCATCGGCGGAAGCCCCCGCAAACTCCGGCGGTCACGGCGCAAAACGAGACCAGCACAAGTGCGGCGGCGTCCGGTAACACCACCGTCGCCATGTCGCGTCCGCCGGCGAATCCGGCCACTGAGGCGCCTGCGGACACAGCCATTGCGGCGGACATTACCAATGCGCAGCTGGTGCAACAGAAGCAGACGACCGCGCAATTACTCGAGACCACGGAGAAAACTCTGAGCGGCTTACATAACCTGTCGCACGATGAGGAAGAGATGGTCGCGCAGATACGCGCTTACGTCTCGCAGTCGCACAAGGCGACTAGCGATGGCGACTTTGAGCGCGCCTACAACCTGGCGACGAAGGCGCATCTTTTGTCGGACGCGCTGGTGAAGAAATAGCCCCGCGGCGATGAAGTCGCAAGCTGCGCGGCATGCCCCGCAGGACCTCGAGCGATGAGCCGCAAACTGCAAACTGGTCGCGCGGAGTTTGCAGCTTCACTAATTGCAGCGTCAACGGGATTGCAGATTCGACGAGATTGCAGGTTCGAATCAGAAGATTGTCATCCGGAGCCCTAGCCGAGGGATCTGCTTCTTCGTCACTCGGAAAGACAGCGGATCGCTCCCTCATGGCTCGGCATGACAATCTTCTGGTCCCCGCGCGGGCTTCCGTGCGCCAAGATTTTTTGCTTTTATTACTACTTCGTTACGTCCTGCACCTACCAATAGATAACAAATCAGTAAAATCGGCATGAAGGTGCCGTGTAAGTTTTGGATGTAAAACTTTCAACTTAGTAGTGGCACAACTTTGTAGCGGTTCGCTCTCATTCACTTCCGCGCTTCGCGCTTCTGCGCGACCACCAACCCCCGCGGCGTCGGCAGCAGCACAACCGAAATCAACCCTTCGCGTTCGAGTTTCAGCGCGGCCTCGCGCACTTGTTTCAGGTGCGAGCTGGCATCGTGCATCAGGATGACGCCGAAGGGCGAAATTTGCGGCAGGAAACGCCGTACTTCCTGCTCGCGCACCGGCATATCGCTGTCGCTGAAGAAGAGATCGATTGTGCCTTCAACGTTCATGTCGAGGCTGGACTCATTGCGAAGCTCGATGAGGTCGCGGTACTCGGACGCTTCGATTTTCTGCCGCGCCGCCTCGAACATCTTCGCGTCGTATTCGCAACTGACGATTCGCCCGAAGCCATTGAGCCGCAGCGCCGCGGCGACCCACAGTGTGCTGACGCCCATGAAGGTTCCCGTCTCGACGACGAGCGCGGGCTTGATGGTCGTGACCAGCGTGCGCAGAAACTCCAGCACCTCGACCTCGGCGGTCATCGAGTCGTACATGCTCCAGCGCTCGGGATGGGGACACTCCGGCGTCGGCCGGTGATACTCCGGCACGAGCTCGCCGGCGCGCGCCACGGCCTCGCGCAGAATGCGGTGCTCCTGTTTTTCTTTGCGGAACAGCCGGCGCAAGCCCATCAGGCGCTCTTCTTCTTGCCGCGAAGCGGCTCGCTTTTTCCGTGCAGTTGCTGGAGCATGGCATCGCGCAGCAGCGCATTCAGCCGCGATTGATATCCCTTGCCGCCGCGCCGCAGCCAGGCGAGAACGTCGGCATCGATGCGCAGCGTCACCTGCCGCTTGCGCGGGCGATACCACGGATTGCGGATGGCATTCTTCCAGAACTTCTCGGTTAAAGGCGGAATGTCGGAGTAGTCGATCGTATCGTCCGGGAGAGCGGCGAGTTTTGCCAGTTCCCGTCGGTCCTTCTCCGTCAGCCGGTATTCATTCAGCGTAGTTCTTACGATTCTCTTCATAGCGTTTTCTCTCGTGGCGATTGGCCCGCCTTGCGGAGATCATGCGAATCAGTTCGTCCTCTCCCCGGCTCGAGATTGTGTGCGCGACCAGCAGGATTGCGACGTTTTCTACGAAGCCGATTGTCTGCCAACGGAGTTCTCCCGCCACCATGCGGTCTTGCTCCATCAGGGCGTACGGATCTTCAAAGACGAATTTCGCCCTGAAAAATGTGACGCCATGCTTGTGCCTGTTCGCCTCGGCTTTGAGCTCGTCCCATTCGAATAGGATCATGGAATGTACGCAATCAAGATAACATCGACATTGTAGTTACACAAACGTATTGCCACCGCTACCCTAAGTTCAAGCCAAATTTACCGAGCATGCGCCAAAAACCAAGTGTATGTTAGCGCTTGCGGCGCGCCTGAAGACCTCCCCGATACGAAGCGATTTATCAGATAGCTTCTCACTGCTCCCTGCTCCGCGCCGCCGCTAATTTCACGTTACGATGAACTTATGCGCGAGATGTGGCGGCACCGCGGGATCCGGCTGATCTTCCTGGCCAACCTGGTCTCCATGATCGGCAGCGGGATGAATTCCGCCGCGGTCATCTGGTACATCCTGCAAGCCACGCATTCGGAAGTTTCGCTGGGCGCGTTGATCGCGCTGCAAACCATTCCGTCGCTGCTGCTGCTGCCGTTTACCGGCGTGCTCATCGACCGCGAAGACCGGCGCCACCTGATGATGTGGCTCGATGCCGGACGCGGCACCATCATTCTTACGGTTGCCATGCTGGTGTTCACGCATCAGGTTCACCTCTGGCAGGTCTACCTGATGAACGTGCTGGTAGCCATTGGCTTCTGGATGTTCTTTCCCACGGTGAACGCGCTCATCCAGGAGCTGACGCCCGACGGCAAGATGCTCGACTCCAACTCGCTGCTGCTGGCCGCGCTCCAGGGCGGCTGGCTGATGGCCGGGGCGCTGGTCGGCTTCGTGTACAACCACATCGGATTAGGCGGTGTGCTGCTCATCGACTCGGCGACGTATGCTGTCTCGATCGCATGTGTCTTTCAGGTGCGTAAGGGCCGCGTGACCGTCGCGCGGCCAAGTCCAGAGCGAGCTCCCTCAGCGGCTGAAGCCGAGCTTGTTGGCTCGGGGACGGACGGCCTGAAGGCCGTCCCCTTCAAAGCGAACCATGGCCAAGTCTCGGTATCGAATGCAGGACTCGCTGAGGCGGTCCCCGTCAAAGCGAACCATGGCCAAGTCTCGGTATCGAATGCAGGACTCGCTGAGGCGGTCCCCGTCAAAGCGAACCATGGCCAAGTTTCGGTATCGAATGCAGGACTCGCTGAGGCCGTCCCCTTCAAAGCGGACCATGGCCAAGTCTCGGTAGCGAATGCAGGACTCGCTGAGGCCGTCCCCGTCAAAGCGAACCATGGCCAAGTCTCGGTATCGAATGCAGGACTCGCTGAGGCCGTCCCCGTCAAAGACGGCGCGGTTGCGCGCTACGTTCACGAGCTGGTCGAAGGCTATCAGCATGTCCGCGAGAACCGCCGCGTGCTGCTGATCGGCATCGCGTGGGCGCTGTTTGTCGCGGCCATGATGACGCAGGGCGTGATCTCCGCGCCACTCAGCGAGCGCATCCTGCATGGCGGCGCGGTCGGCTACGGCTGGCTGAACGCCGGCTGGGCGGTGGGCGCATTCCTCAGCGTCTTCTATGCCGCCGGCTACATCCGCCGCCACGGCGCGAACCGCTCGGTCACGCTGACCATGAGCATCATTGCAGCTTCGTTGTTTCTGCTGCCGCTCTCACGCTGGCTCGCGCTGGCGGTACCCATTTATTTCGTGATGGGCTCCTCTCGCGGCGTGGGCGGCATTGCGCTCTCCAGCGAGATGATGGAGCTGGTGCCGCGGCACTTCATGGGGCGGGTGCAGACTGCCTTCTCGTTCCTGGCCAACTCGCTGCAAATCTGCACCGCGTTGCTGGTGGGCGAAGCCGCACATCGCGACGGCCTGCGCTATGGCTTCTGGATGGTGGCGACGATGTATCTGGTGGCGGCGCTTGCGGCATGGTTGCCGGTGCGAAGCATGAAGCCGCTGGCCTACGAACGCAGCAATAGCGTAGCGGATTAGACAGAGCCCGAAGGCCGGGTGCCCCAGGGTCTCGCGGTTTCGAGACCTGGGTCCGCGTTTGCAATCGCTACTGCGAATCTGGGACATGTCCGGCATACTTATCTTCCGAATGGGCGAAACACTAATCAATAGGCGAAGCATTACCCAGGTCTCGAAGTGCGCGAGACCTGGGGCACCCGTCTGGGGCATCGGCCTGTGACACCCGCGTTACAAATATTCACCAACGAACGCGGCCGCCGCCAAAGCTCAACAGATTCAAGCGAAAAGCGCGAACCGGCCGCCCGCCATGGGGGCACGCCCACGCCGGTGTACGCATCTCACAGATACGGTCCACATCAAAAGCGTGGAAGTGGGGTTCCAATCATTATGAAAGCGAAAACAGCGGTTTTGCTTGTAGTACTGGGATGGCTCGCGCCGGTGGTTTGCGCGGCGCAGTATCAGCAGGCGCCACCGCCTCCCGAGCAGGCGTCGGCAGACCAGGCGCCGGTGCAGGCGTCCCCCATGTCCCCCGACCAGCTCCAGCAGTTGGTGGCGCCCATCGCGCTCTATCCGGATTCGCTGGTGGCGCAGATTCTGGCGGCCTCGACCTATCCCACGCAGATCGTCGAGGCAGGACGCTGGCTTCAGTCCAATCCTGGCCTGCAAGGGCAGGCGCTGGCGGATGCGGTGAACCAGCAGCCCTGGGATCCCAGCGTCAAGGCGCTGGTGCAGTTTCCGTCGGTGCTGTCCAACCTGGACCAGAACCTGTCGTGGACGCAGTCGCTGGGCGACGCTTACTACAACCAGCCGCAGGACGTGATGAACGCCATCCAGGTGATGCGCGAGAAAGCGCGTGCCGCCGGCAACCTGAACAGCACGCCGCAGCAGGTGGTCACGAACAACGGGCCGCAGATCGTAATTGCGCCGGCCAATCCAAATATCGTGTACGTGCCCACCTACGACCCGTGGCTGATTTACGGGCCGCCGATTCCGGTGTGGCCGGGATTTGTGTACGGTCCCGTCTGGGTCGCACGTCCGTTCTTCGGCTTCGGAATCGGTATCAACATCGGTTTCTTTGGCGGCTTCGGTTGGGGATGGCCGCACTGGGGGCTGAACTGGGGCGCTCGCCGCGTTTACTACGGCGGCGCGCCATGGGTGTCGCGCGGCCCGGCGTTCTTCGATCATCGCGCTTACGTCAGGCCGGAATATCGCCCCGGTGTGGGACGAGCGCCGCAACCTTATCGCGGGGAAGCGGGACGTCCGGTAGCGCCTAATCGTGGAGAAGTGCCACGGCCTGCGGAGGGGTACCACGGCGCACGAACTGCTGAGCCGTATCGAGGGGCTGCGCCCAGCTATCACGCGACCGCGCCGCGTCCGGTTGAGCCGCCGGTGAACCGCGGCTTCGGCTCGCCGCGCGGGCAAAGCGGCACGCACTCGGGCGCTTTCAGCGGCTACGCCCATGGCGGCACGACCAATGGATACGCGCAACGCGGCGCGAGCAGCATGGGAGCGGCGCATGGCGGAGGCGGCGAGCACGGCGGAGGTGGTGGTCACGGCGGAGGGAAACACTAGTGAGCGTCGCCAGCATGGCCGAGGCAAACCGATGGGCAGGCGCGATTCAGGTAGTGCGGCGCTTTAGCGCCGCGCCAGGCAAGAATGGATGCGACGGGCCTTTAGGCCCGGAGGCACATCTCGGCAAAACGCAAGCGGCGCAATTGTTGCGGATTAGAGCGAGGTACCCGGCGGCTAAAGCCGAGTTCTAAAGGTCGCGCTTACCGCGGGCCTGAAGGCCCGCACTATCCGGCGAAACGAATGTCGCGGGCTGAAGCCCGCTTCGAGATAAATGAAGAACGTTGAGCGGCACGGCTCAAGTCGTGCCCTGATACAAAGCGCTCCAGTGACACAGGTCGTCAGCATCGTGTCCCAATTCGCAGTTGGACGGAGTTCGGTACGATCCCGTGTCCCAATTCACAATGACGGAATTCGAGGACGACTACATGTCGTGATTCGCAATGGACGGAGTTCGAGGACGACAATGAACGCCATACCACATAGCTCCTGCAAGTTGATCATTTCTTCACTCGCCGCTTGTTTTGTCCTGAGCTTGTTTGCACTTCCGATCGCAGCGCAGACACCGGCGCAGGAAACTTTTGCCTCGCCCGGACAGGCCACGCACGCGCTGGTGGCGGCGGTCAAAGCCGACGATCAGCCTGCGATGCTGCATCTGTTCGGACCCAACAGCGAGACGCTGGTCTCCTCCGGCGATCCGCAGCAGGACGCCGACAATCGCCAGCAGTTCCTGCAGAAGTACGGGCAGGTACATCGGCTGGTGAAAGAGCCCAACGGCGAGGTCACGTTGTACATCGGCTCGGAAAACTGGCCGTTCCCTATTCCGCTCGTCGAAACCGATGGGCGCTGGTCGTTCGACACAAATGCCGGCAAGCAGGAGATCCTGATGCGCAGGATCGGCAAGAATGAGCTCTCGGCCATCGAGCTGTGCCACGAATTGGTGACCGCCGAGAAGGAGCATTACGCGGGCGCACATCCGGGCGAGGCGGGCCAGTATGCGCCCTACTTCGTGGCCCAGCCGGGCGAGCACAATGGCCTCTATCATCCGGTGGAGCATGGCCAGCCGGAGATCGGTCCGCTGCTGGCGCAGGCAGGCATGCAGGGCTCGGGCGAGCACACTCCGTTTCGCGGATACTTCTTCCGCGTGTTGGAAAAGCAAGGTCCCGATGCGCCGGGCGGCGCCAAAGACTACATGGTGGACGGCAAGATGACCGGCGGCTTCGCTTTCGTGGCCTACCCGGCGGAGTACGAATCAACGGGAGTGATGACCTTCATCGTGAACCAGGACGGCACGGTGTATGAAAAGGACCTGGGTGCAGACACGGCCACGATCGCCAAGGACATGCAGGCGTTCAACCCGGACGCGAGCTGGAACAAGACGGGAGAGTGAGGCCGGAGGCAAAGTAGAGACACCAGCTTCAGGTTCACATCTCAGGCGACAGAAAGGGTAGAGCGAGCCTTCAGGCTCGCGTTTCCGATGACAAAAACATTTAGGGGTGGGCTGGTCATTTTATGACCAGCCCACCCCTTTTCTTCTTCTCTGTACCCGGGCGAGACGCGAGCCTGAAGGCTCGCTCTACCGGAGTGCCCCAACATTTCTTGGTCGACGGTCGACGCGAGCCTGAAGGCCCGCTCTACCGGGGTGCCCCAACATTTCTTGGTCAACGGTCGACGCGAGCCTGTAGGCTCGCTCTACCGGAGTGCCCCAACATTTCTTGGTCAACGGTCGACGCCAGCCTGAAGGCTGGCTCTACCTTCACAGCGTCCGCGGCGGTGGCGGCGGGCAATTGTTCTCTGCGAGCCGCCGCTCGGCGTCGCGTAGCGCCTCCTGCGGATCGCGGCCGGTCACGGCCTTGTACCACGCGGGATGGTGCGTCCATCCCCATTCTTCGCTGACGGTGCCGCGCGTCATCGCCTGTATCGTACCGGGCTCGCCGAAGGTGCTGAGATAGATGTGGAAGAAGATCCCGAACAACATGATCAGCGCCGAGACGTCGTGAATCACGTACGCGATGGAGACGAGGATGCGTCCGAAGACCGTCGGGAACCACATCATGAAGCCGGTAATCACATAAGCCACGCAGCCCCAGACAATCTCCCAGAACTGCAACTTCTGGCCGGCGTTGAAGAAGCCGGTCTCGGGCGGCTCGACCGAGTCGGTGCGAGTGATGTAGTTCCTGATGTGCTTCATCCAGCGCGAATCGGTGTCGGTCCAGCGCATGACCGCCAGCCAGTTGATGGCTTGCAGCGCAAAGAAGAAGACGAAGCCCAGGCCGAACCAGGGATGCAGTAGGCGCGTCATCGCGCCGCCGCCGAACAGCGGCGTGAAGAAGCGGAAGATCCACGGCAGGTAAATGCCGAAGCCCGACAGCAGCGCCAGGAAGAAGAAGATGCCGACCATCCAGTGCAGGAAGCGCGTGTATACCGGATGGCGCAGCAGCTCACCCGTATAGACAACGGTCTTGCCCAGGTAGTCGATGGCGTTGGGACGATGTTCGAAGCGGTTCGCGGAGGTCGCCATCTAATTCTCCCTTCCCGGTGGAGGCGGTGGTGGCTCGACCTGCTTGATGGGCGGCAGCGGCTGGGTGCGGCGCGGGCCTTCGAAAACGTAGTGCATCACCACGCCGACGAAGCCCAGCATCGCGCCGAAGAGGCCGATGGGCTTGAAGATGTCTTTCCAGATGGTGAACGCCGGCGAAATGCGCGGCTCCTTCGGCAGTCCGCCGTAGGCCTCCGGCTTGTTGATGTTGTGCAAAACGTAGATCACGCTGGTGCCGCCGATAGTGTCGGGATCGTAGACGCCCGCTTCCTTGAAGCCGGAGACGTCGCGCAACTGGGCGGCGCGCTTCTCCGCCAGGAACTTCATGTCGTCTTTGGTGCCGAAGTGCAGGCAGCCCGTGGGACACGCCTTGATGCAGGCGGGCTCCAGGCCTACTCCCACTCTGTCAGAGCACAGCGTGCACTTGTAGACCTTCTTGGTGTTGGGGTTGAACTTGGGAATATTGAATGGGCAGCCGGAAACGCAGAACTGGCAGCCAATGCAGTTTTCCTGCTGGAAATCGACGATGCCGTTCTCGTACTGGACGATGGCGCCGTCGGCGGGACAGGCGCGCAGGCAGCCGGGATCGGCGCAGTGCATGCACTGGTGCTTGCGCATGAGCCACGCGAAGCTGCCGTCGGAATGCTCATCCTCGTTGAACTTGATGAGGTTCCAGTAATTCCAGTCGGTGTCGGGCATCGTCTGGTAGGTGTTGTCGAAGTAGGTCTCCTGGAACGGCATATCGTTCCACTCGACGCAGGCCACTTCGCACGCCTTGCAGCCGATGCAGGTGGTGGTGTCGATCAGCTTGCAGACTTTGTCCTGCCGCTGCATGCCCTCGCCGGCAATCGGTCCGGGGTGGGCCGAGATTTGCTGAATTCGTAATGTGCCGCGATCGCTCATCGCATGCCCTCTTGGTAGTGCGGGCCTTTAGGCCCGCGTTCCGCATCGCGAGATCAACCGGGCTTTAGCCCTGCGGACCTTGCTTCCCCAAGTACCTTGTGCTCCGACCCATGTACCTCTGGGCCTAAAGGCCCTCTCATTTTCATCCGCTTTACGCGGCGCTAAAGCGCCGCACTACCCGGACGTATTTGCGCGCTACGGCACGGCTAAAGCCGTGCCCTTTCAAATCGCCATCCCGTGGCCTAAAGGCCAGTCAGTTAGTACTGTCCTACGGCGCAGCTAAAGCTGCGCCCCTTCAAATCCTCTAGACCTTCTCCAGCTTCACCAGGAAGCCCTTGAACTCCGGCGTGTAGGCGTTCGGGTCGATCACCGTGGGCGTCAGGCGGTTGGCCGGCATCAGCGACGTCCGCCCTTCGCTCTCGGAAATCCCGCGATAGCCCCAGTGAATCGGTACGCCGACCTGATAGATCTTCTTGCCGTCGACCATCATCGGCTTGATGCGTTTGGTCACCATCGCTTTGGCGATGTAGTCGGTGCGGGCGCTGGAGAGCTTCACCTTCTCGCCGCCGCGGATTCCCATCTGGTCGGCCAGCTCCGCGGGGATTTCGACGAACGGCTCGGGCACCAGCTGCACGTTCATGGGATTGTTCTTCGTCCAGTAGTGATAGTGCTCGGTGAGCCGATACGTCGTGCAGACGATGTTGTAGCCTTCCTGCGTCGTGCCGTACTTGTCCATCGGCGTCTTGAACTTCTTCACCACCGGATTGTTGGACTGCTGCGGATGCAGCGGATTTGCGATCGGGCCCTCGATGGGCTCGTAGTGCTCGGGGAACGGGCCATCGGCCATTCCGCCGAGCGGCACAAAGATGCGCCCCACGCCTTCGGGGATCATGATGAACGGGCCCATGTGTTCTTCCGGCTTCGAGTCCGCCTTGAAGTCGGGAACATCGTTGCCCACCCACTTCTGCGCCGTCGCATTCCACCAGACCTGGCTGCGGCTGGGATCCCACGGTTTGCCGTTGAGGTCGCACGAGGCGCGGTTGTAGAGCACGCGCCGGTTCATGGGCCACGACCATCCCCAGTTGGGATAGATGCCCAGGCCCGACGGATCTTCGGTGCCGCGCCGCTGCAGCAGCGCGCCCGCCTCGGTCCACGAGCCGCAATACAGCCAGTTGCCGCACATCGTGGAACCGTCGTCGCGCAGCATGGCAAAGCCCGGCAGTTGCTGACCCGCCTTGAACGAGGCCTTCGTTTTCTCGTCTTCGATGTCGGTGACAGCCTTGCCGTTAATCTCCTTCGCCACCTCGGCCAGCGACGGGCTGGTCGGGATGGTGTAGCCCCACGACGCGTTGACGATGGGATCGGGGAACTTGCCGCCTTCCTTCTTATAGAGCTCGCGGACCTTGAGGAAGATTTGCGCCAGGATGTCCTGGTCGAGCCGGCAATTTCCCGGTGGCGGCAGCGCGACATGTTTCCATTGCAGCCAGCGCGCCGAGTTGACGAAGGTGCCGTCCTTTTCGGCGAAGCCCGCGCCCGGCAGCCGATAGACGGTGGTCGGGATCTGCTTCATCTGCTCCGGGGTTGTTCCGGGCGCCTCCCAGAAGGCGCTGGTCTCGTCGGGATAGATCTCGCAGACCACCAGGAAGTCGGCCTTCTTCAGCGCGTCGATGTTCTTCTGCGAATCGGGGCCGATCATGACGCCGTTCATGCCGAAGGCAAAGACGCCCTTGACCTGCCCGTTGTACATGTCGTTCCAGTTCTCGACCCAGGAGTACTTGCGGTCGATCTTGGGCAGCCAGTTGAAGCCGAAATCGTTTTCCTTGGTCGCCGCATTCCCGTACATCGCCTTCAGGAACGACACCATGAACTTGGGCGTGTTCGACCAATAGTTGAACGACTCCCACTCGCCGGGCTTGGCCGGCTTCGGCGTGACGCGCTCGAGGAAAGTCTTGAGGTCTTTGTCGGCGGGCGTGGGCATCTTCAAATAGCCGGGCAGAATGTCGAAGATGCCGGCCATATCGGTTGCGCCCTGGATGTTGGAGTGGCCGCGCAGCGCATTCACGCCGCCGCCGGCGCGCCCCACGTTGCCCAGCAGCAACTGCAACATCGCCGCAGTGCGGATGATCTGCGTCCCGTAGGTGTGCTGCGTCCAGCCCACCGCGTAGATGATGGTGCCGACCTTCTTGGTGTCTCCATCCTTGCGGATGGAGGTATACATGTCGGCGGCCTTCAGGAACTGGTCTTTGGGGATGCCGGTGATGCGCTCCACCATCTCCGGGGTGTAGCGCGAGTACTGCTGCTTCAGCAATTGATAGACGCAACGGGGATGCTGGAGCGAGGTATCGTAGGCAATCTTCTCCGGCATCGATGGAGGCGGGACGACGCCGCCCATGCCTTTCGCGCCCGCGGGGCCTCCAGCTTGATGACCGTGACCCTCTGCGCCCTGGGTTGCGCCGGCATGAGCCTCATGGCCCTGGGGCGCGCCCTGCGTTGCGGAAGCCCCGGTCATCGCCGCGGCGACGAGTTTACCCGTCTCGTTGCCGCCCTCCTGGTAATTCCATGTGGCCTTGTCGTAGCTCTTGGTATCGGCGTTGAAGCCGGAGAACAGCCCGTCTTCCGGCAGCTTGAATCCTTCTTTAATGATGAACGCCGCGTTGGTGTAGTTGACCAGGTACTCGTGGTTGACGCGGTTGTTGGCGATCGCGTAGTTAATGACGCCGCCGAGGAAGGCGATGTCGCTGCCGGCACGAATCTGGCAGAACAGGTCGGCCTGCGAGGCGGTGCGGGTGAAGCGCGGATCGACCACGATCATCTTGGCGTTGCGATTGCGCTTGGCCTCGACCGGCCACTTGAATCCGCAGGGATGGTTCTCGGCGGGATTGCCGCCCATGATCAACATCATGTCGGTGTTCTTGATGTCGATCCAGCCGTTGGTCATCGCCCCGCGTCCGAAAGTTGGTCCCAAACTTGAGACCGTGGGGCCGTGTCAAACCCGCGCCTGGTTTTCCAGGCGCACCACCCCCATAGCCCGCATCGTTTTCACGACCAGGTAATTGAACTCATTGGTATCGGTGCAGCCGCCGCTGAAGAACAGCGACTCGCAGCGGTTCACCGTGTTGCCCTTGGCGTCGGTCTCGAGGAAGCTCGCGTCGCGGGCGGCCTTCGTCTTCTGCGCGATCTCGTCGATGGCCTGGTCCCACGAGATGTCCTCCCAGTGGTCCGAACCCGGGCGCCGCACTTTCGGCGCGAGAATGCGCCGCTCGTTCTGAATGTCCTGCTGGAGCGACGAGCCCTTGGGACACAGCGTGCCGCGGTTGATGGGGTGGTCGGGATCGCCCTCCACGTGCACCACCTGCGGCGTGACGTTCTTCGCCTTGTCGCCGATGGTGTGGATGATGACGCCGCAGCTCACCGAGCAGTACGGGCAGGTGCTGCGCGTCTCCGTGGTGCGCGAGATCTTCAGCGCCGCCGCCTGCGCATGAAGCGGGGTCAGGTCGAAGCCGAGCACCGAGAGGCCGACCGCGCCGGTGATGCCGCTCTTCAGGAATGTACGTCTTGAGACATCCATCAGATGGTCCTCCATGGATGCGACATAGATATCGGATGAGAGCAATGAGAGACAGGTTTGGCGTTGTGCAGAGTTGCTGGAAAGGGGAAGCGGCGAATTGGAAAGGCACTCGAACGCATTGTCTGGCTCCCGGCCGTGGAACCGCTACAACGCTTGCCTTACTGCGAGGACCCCACTGGGGAGAGAGATTACACCTTGGTGACGATGACGGTCAATAGGCGACGAATCGATGCGAGTAGCTGCGGCCGTGGGTGCCCCAGGTCTCGCGGGTTCGAGACCTGGGACAAGGCAGCGAAGGCTCAAAGGTCACGAGACCTGGGCGTAGGTCACAGGACCCAGGTCTGGAAAACCGCCAGACCTGGGGCACCCCCGGCACCCGGCACCCAAAGGAGTAATTCTCTTCCTGCGCGAACCACTCCCGACAACCTTTCGCCTTTTCTTCCACAGGCCCCCGGCCATACAATGGGCCTGCAACTCCGGGACACTCCAATGAATGCCGTTGTCGTTATCGTGATCGCCGCAGTCGGCGCCGTTGCCGGTGCAGTGGTTTCGCTTTTGATTGGGCGGTCGAAGGCGGCGCTGATCGAACAGCGAAAGAGCGTGCTGGAGCAGGAGCTGGCCTCGACGCGCGCCGCCGCTGCCAGTCAAGCCGCCGAAATCCGCGCCCTCACCGAGGCCCGTTCGGCGCTTCAGGCGACGCTCGAGGCCGAACGTCGCAGCACCGACGAAAAGCTGCGCCTGCTGCAAGATGCCAGCGAACAACTCAAGGCACAGTTTAAGGCGCTGGCGGGCGCGGCGCTGGAGAGCAACAACGCGAACTTCCTCCAGCTTGCCAAAAGCGTGTTGCAGAACTATCAAACGCAAGCCGCCGGCGAGCTCGCGCAGAAAGAGCAAGCAGTGAAGAGCCTGGTCGAGCCGATCACGGAATCACTGAAAGGAATGAATCAGCAGATCCAGGCGCTGGAGAAGACTCGCGCCGAGGCTTACGGGACACTCACGTCGCAGGTGGCGTCGCTACTCGACACGCAAAGAGCTTTGCAGGCCGAAACCGGAAACCTGGTGAAGGCCCTGCGCGAGCCGCAGGCCCGCGGCCGCTGGGGCGAGCTGCAACTGCATCGCGTGCTCGAACTCGCGGGCATGCTGGAGTATTGCGACTTCAAAGAGCAGCTATCGTTCAACGATGAAGAGCGCCGCTTCCGCCCCGACGTCATCGTCGATCTGCCCGGCGGCAAGCAAGTGGTCGTGGATGCCAAGGTCCCGCTCACGGCGTATCTCGAAGCTCTGGAGGCGCCCGACGAACTCACTCGCAAGGTCTGCATCGACGATCACGCGCGCCAGGTGCGCAACCATATCGACTCTCTCGCCGGCAAAATGTACTGGTCGCACCTGCCGTGCACGCCGGAGTTTGTCGTGCTCTTCCTTCCCGGCGAGGTCTTCTTCCGCGCCGCGGTTGACGGCGATCCCGAGCTCATCGAGTACGGCGTCAGCCAGAAGGTCATCGTCACCTCGCCGACGACGCTCATAGCGCTGCTGAAGGCCGTGGCGTACGGATGGAACCAGAAGAACCTGGCCGAGAGTGCGAAGCAGATCAGCGAGGCAGGGAAGACGCTCTACGAGCGCCTGTGCAAGATGACCGAGCACTTCGAAGCTCTGGGACGAAAGCTCGGCGGCGCAGTCGAGTCGTACAACGATATGGTCGCGTCGATCGAGCGCCGCGTGTTGCCCATGGCGCGCAAATTCCCCGAGCTCGACCGCTCTCTCGCCGCCGACTCCATTCCCGAGCTGCCCCAGTTGGACAAGACCGTTCGCGAGCTGCAAGCCCAGGATTGGCAGGAGACCCTCGCGCATCCCGAGCTGCCGCTGGAAGAAGAGAAGGCCGATACAGCCAAGGCATGAGACGAAGCAAGCTACTGGGCAGGCGCGTTGCGGTGAAACATTTTTCCGCCACCGCGACTGTGGCCCTGCTGGCGGCGATGGTCTGCCCCGCAGCTTCGCCGTCGTCGGCGCAAGCGCTGGGGGAACGCTCCGGATCCGGAGTGCGCAATGCCGCGGACTTCCCCGGCGCCTCGATGGTGGAGCGCATTCAGGCGGCCATCCTCGACTGCGGCGCGCGGCCCTGCCAGGTCTTCGTTCCCGCAGGGACCTACGCCTCCAGCGCGATCTCGAGCTGGCAGACGCGCGACCGTACCGGCTCACGCGTTGGCGTCCTCCTGCCCTCGAACGTCGACATCCGCGGCGCGGGCATGGACCATACCGTCATTCAAGTGCGCCGCGCGCCAGGCGATCCCACGGCGACGCTATTCGCCAATGCGCTCTCGTCCGCGAGCAACATTCGCCTGCATGAGATGACGATCGTCTGGACGGATTCCGCGAAGACCTACGACTGGGTTTCTATCTTCATCTGCCACGCCTGCCACCAGGTCGAGCTCGATCATCTCAGCCTCGAGGGCAATCCCAACAAGCTGGTCAACCTCCTCGACTCCACCGACTCCAACGTGCACGACAACGCGTTTCTGGTGCGCGCCACCGGCTATGGCCACGGCGACAATGCTGTGTCGTTCAGCCGCTTCGATCCCGCCATCGAAGTGCGCGGGGAAGCGGGCGTGGTGCGCGACAACCGCTTCGCCGCGCTCGGCGACAGCCGCACCTTCTCCATGCTGGTCGTCGCGCAGTCCGGCCTCTACGTTCACGATAATGTCTTCGAGGCGCACCTGCCGCCGCCGGGCAACGCCACCGGCATCGAGTCTGGCCAGGACAATCTGGGCCACCTGCCGCGCAACGTGAAGATCAGCGGCAATGTATTGCACGGCGCCAGCATCGCCTACGGCGGCCTCGACACTTCCGAAATCAGCGGCAATTTTCTCGATCACGGCGACATCTACATCGCCCTGCAAGAAGGCTCGACCGACTCGGTCACGCTGCTCACCATCTCCGACAACGAGCTGCACTTCGGCAGCATCAATTTCGGCGGCCTGGCGCGCACCTTCACCGGGCGCTCGATCATCACGCGCAATCGCGTCTTCGACGGCTGGATCAGCACCGGCAATTCGCTGGTGATGCGCGACATGGAGGTCAGCTTCAACAGCGTGCGCGACAGCCGCGGCCATGCCGGCATCGAGTGCGACGCGTGTTCGGTAGTGCGCGGCAATACGGTGCGGGAGGTGGGCCAGAATGGCCCCGGAGATCGCAGCGCCGGCTACGTCCTCGGCGGCGAGATCGCCGACGTGAGCGACAACCTCTACCTCGACGAGCAGCACGAGTACGACGCAGGCACGGTGTGCAGCGTCGACAGACCTTCCTCGACGGTGTGCATGTCGTCGGGCAAGAGCCGCTGGGTGATGCTGCGCGGCGGCGAATGGGGATTCGGCTGGAGCAATCGCGTGCTGTTCACCGATCGCGGCAATCTCAACATTCGCGCTTTCGTGAACAAATCAGCGATTGAACTCGATGACGACGTGGATGCGCTGCCCGCCGGCACGCGTTATCACCTGTATCAAACCACCTACGACGCGTTCCAGCTCAACGCGGCGACGATTGAGCGCTTCGCGAACAACGTGGGCATTTCCACGACGGGCCCCTTCCGCAACGCTGCCATCGAAGAGAACGGGAAGGTCACGATTCAGAGTTTGTCGGGAAATGTGTTTCAGCCGTACAAGTGCGCGGGGGCCTGCGCGATCAGTTACAACAACGGCGCCAAGTTATCCAATTAGCGAATCGTGAGTCCGTTTGTCGGAGGAGAGGCTCGGCTGCCACCCTCATCGGCAACCCAGCGCATACGAGATAGCGTGGCAGAGCTGAGACATCCGTTCGGGACCCAGCATGGCGACTCGCGGTCCCAAACGTTGTTTTTCGACCATAATCATGTTGTGCAGGTTTACCGCACAGGGATGTTTCATTCCATCCTTTTCACTCAAGATGACTTCTGAGGGCACGCCGCGAATCGTGCTTGTAATGGGAGCTACGGTCACCGTCGAGAGCAGATGGATAGAGCTGTCTCGCGTCACGACTACCACAGGCCGGGTCTTGTCGGGGAATCGGAAACGATATAGGCGAACCTCGCCGCGCTCTAGTCCTCTGGCCACGATGCCTCGTTCGCCCACTCCGCAGCCGCTTTGCGGTCGTCGGGAAAGCGTTCATAGCCTCGCTGCTCTCGCTGTTCGAGGTCTCTGGTCCGTAAGCGCTTCAAGTGTTCGCGGAGGGCGTCGCGGATGAGGGCAGAACGGTTTACGCGGGCGCGCTTGGCCGCGCTATCGGCGGCCCGCCGCAGCTTCGTGTCCAGGACGACCTGAATGGTCTCGGTCATGCTGTGGACTATACTCCACAGTATAGTCCACAATCAAAAACACGGACGATCCGCGGGAGAGCGGCTTTTCTGGCCCGCGTCCAATTCGCTTACAAAAATAAGGCTGGGGGCTCATCGCGATGAGGTGCCCCAGCCTTGTTCCAATAGTCATCGTCCGTAACGCCGGCCTGAAGGCCGGCTCTGCCCCTAGTCGCTGAACGAATTTACCGCGGGTTCGAGCTGCTGGACCGCTGCCGGCTCGTATGCCTGGCTCAGCACTTCCTCGTACACGCGCAGCATAGCTTCGCCCATCTTCGCCGAGCTGAACTGCTGCTCCACGCGTTCGCGTCCGGCGGCGCCCATCTCCTGGCAGAGCTCGCGGCTCTCCAGCACGCGCGACAGGGCGCAGGCCAGCTCGCGCGCATTGCCCGGGTCGACGCAGTAGCCCGTCTTGCCGTGCTGGTTCACCCACGGCACGCCCGTCGGCAGATCGGTCGAGATCACCGGCTTGCGGCACGCCATCGCCTCCAGTTGCACCAGCCCGAACATCTCCTGGTTGGTGATGGAGGGCAGCGCAAAGACGTCGCAGGCGTGATAATAGGCGACCAAGTCTGCATCCGAGAGATGGCCCAGGAAGACGACTCGATCGGCGACGCCGAGGTTCACCGCCAATTGCTTCAGCGATGCCTCGAGCGGTCCGGTGCCCACAATCCACAAACGTGCGTTGACGTTCTCCATGGCGCGAATCAGAAATTCCACGCCCTTGTAGTGCACCAGCCGCCCCACAAACAGCACGGTGGGCCTTTCGTCCTTCAACCCGTCGACCCGCCTCTCACCGGCCTCGTCCAGATCGAAGCGCGATACCGGAATGCCGAACGGGACCACGCGGCACTTCTCGCGATAGTGGGGAACGAAGTTCGAAACTTCGATGTGGCGCGGCGTCGGCACGACGATGCAATTCACGCGCCTATAAAAAGCATGGAGAAAGCGGTTGTAGACCGCGCGCAACGGCCCGGGCACGGGGCGCACCACGTCGCTGTGGAAGTGCGCCACCACCGGAACGTCGCGGTTGGCAAGGAGCGCCGATATTTCGGCCAGGGGATTGGCCAAGTGGACGTGAATCAGGTCGGCCTCGAAGCGCCGCGCCCAGAAGGGATACGTGGGCGCCATCGAACACGAAAACATCTTGCCGGCGCTGGCCGCGCGCGTCACCGCAATCCGGCCAGGCTCGTGTTCGGTCTGCCAGCGTGTGTTGGCCACCAGAACGCGAAAGTCCACCTGGTCAGCCAGGCTCTCGCAGATATCTTTCAGGGCGGTTTCAATGCCGCCCACTTCGGGGAAGTAGAACTTCCCCAGTTGCAAAACCTTCATGCCACAGCCTCCTGGAGCTGGGAAGCGATAACGCCGGCCAGGACCTCGTCCACCTGGGCGGCCAGTTTTCTCGAAGCGAAGTTGCGCTGCATCCAATCCCGTCCCATCCTGCCCATCACGCGGCGCAGCGACTCGTCGGCGCCCAGCGTCAACATGTGTTGCGCCAGGGCATCGGCATCGAGCGGCGCGCACAGCAGGCCGGTTTCGCCGTGCTGCACCAGTTCGGCCGGCCCCCATTTGTCCACGCTGATTACGGGCACGCCGCTGGCCATGGCCTCCAGCAGCGAGCGCCCGAGCCCTTCGGGACCGCGATTGGGCTGCACCAAAACATCCAAATGCGACAACACCGCAGGGACGTCATCGCGAAAGCCGAGGAACTCCACACGCTGGCCCAGCGCGGCTGCCGAGCGGCGCTGCAAGCCCTCTTCGTAGCAGAGTCCTTCTTCGGTTAGATACGGGTTGTTCCCCACGATCACAAACCTGGCCTTCGGCAACTGCTGCATGACTTTCTCGGCCGCATCCAGAAAAATGTCGTGTCCCTTCAGCGGCGTAATGGGGCCGACCATGCCGAACCAGACTTCACCTGAACTCTTGTGCAGATCGGAGGCAGGCGTCACTGCTGGATGAAAGCGGTTCAGTTCGACGATGTTGTAGACAACCTGGGCCGGAAGCGTCGCAGAAACGTATTGCCGCACCTGCGCCAGCACGTACTGCGAAATACAGATCGCCCGGTCGCAGCGGCCGGAAAGCAACCGCAGCAACTTACGCGAGAGCATACGGTCTTCCAATCCATCGCGCATATACCAAATTAGTGGGATACGCCGGTCGCGGCGGGTGAGCGCGCCCACAATGTGCGCCTTGACGGCGTTGGTGATGAAAACGTCCGGTGCGATCTCCTGCAGCACCTGCGACAGGTCGCGGGTGAAGGCGCGCAGGCTCACCACCGCGCGCAGCAGCTTGGCCGGCCCGGCACGCATGGCGGTCTCGCCGGTGCGGGAGATGGCCTCCGGCCAGGGCAAGATCCAGGTCTTCGCGCCCGCCCGCTCGGCCGCGTTCATCAGCGGCCCCGGCCCGGGAATCAGCAGGTGAAATTCGTAGCTCTCGCGCAGGCGCGAGACCACCTCCAGCAAGCTGAGCTCGGCTCCGCCCAGTCCGGCGATGGCGCACAGCACCGCTACCTTAGGCAACGGCACATTCCACCCCGCTTCTTGCCTGCCATCTCAGCAGCACAAACAATGACCAAACCTCCAGCCAGGACTGCGTGCGCTCGCCGCGCTCCAGACCGTCCAGCAGTTGCCGCCCGCAGGCGGGATCGAGCGCCAGCGGCTCATAGAGCCGGCGGTCGCCTAGCGTCTTCGCGATGTCGTGCTTCAGCGTGGATTGCAGCCAGCGCTGCCAGGGGAAGGTAAAGCCCATCTTGCGGCGGCGAGTCAGCTTCCGCCCGGCAAGGTCGGAGAGAATGCGCCGCGTGATGCGCTTGCCACTTGCGCCCTCGAAGTGATGTTGCGGCGCGATCGCCAGCGCCGTCTCCAGCAGCCGCAGGTCGAGGAACGGGACGCGCAGCTCCACGGAATTCGCCATGCTGAAGACGTCGGCATCGCGCAGGAGCTGGTTGCGCATGTAAACGCCCAGCTCCAGTGCGGCGATCTTCTGGAAGTCGTTGGCGAGCCGGTCGAGATCGGGTTGCAGACGTACGGCCAAAGCCTTGCGGCCGTCCGTCGCCCAGCGAACACTGCGCTGTAGCAAGTAAGCCTCGGCGAGATTCGCGGGCCCCCCAGCGTCGGCGACCTTCTTCCACTGCACGGCGTTGCCGCTGCTCAGCTTCGCGAGCACGCGCGCCGCCGGCCGCATCCCCGCGCCATAACGCAGCAGGCGCGGCGTCTTGACGAACGTGGTGTAGCCGCCGAACAGCTCATCGCCGCCCACCCCGCTCAGCAGGACTTTGAGACCCAGCGAGGCACCCACGCGCGAGATGACGTAGGTGTTGATCCCGTCGACGGTCGGCTGGTCCATCGCGCTCAGCGCTTCGGGGAGCTGCTCGCGCAACTGCTCGGCTCCCAGCGTGACCACCTCGTGATCGTGCGGCAGGCCGCGCGCAATCTGCTGGGCGTGAGGCAACTCGGAAAATTCCTGCTCGGCGAAGGCGACGGTCAGCAGCGTGATTGGACTCTTCGCGCGCTGCGACGCCAGCAGCGCCAGCAGGCTGGAATCGATGCCACCAGAGAGAAAGACGCCCACGGGCACGTCGCTGACCAGGTGCGAATTGACCGAGTTCGACAGGCGCTCGCGAACGCAAGCCACTGCCTCCTCGAAATCCGTCTGATGTCCTACATTGTCGTATGACGCGTTGTGGGATACGACATTGTGGGACAGCGACCAATACTCGCGTTGGCTGATCTCGTCCCCGCGAACGCGCAGCAGGTGTCCGGGTTCAAGCTCGCGAATCTCGCGATAAATGGTGTTTGGGCCAGTCACCGCGCCGTATGTCAGGAAGGAATCCACGGCCTCGCGATCGAGGGTCAGTGGGCCCAGGCCGGCGCGCTCCAGCGCCTTGACCTCCGAAGCGAAGGCAAATCCGCGCGGAGTCGTGCGGTAATAGAGCGGCTTGATGCCCAGAGGATCGCGGGCCACGAGCAGCGTGCGTTCGCGCCCATCCCAGAAGGCGAAAGCGAACATGCCCTCCAGCTTGGCGAGCGCCGAGGGGCCCCAATGCACCAGCGCCTGCAGCAGCACTTCGCTGTCGCCGCTCGTGGCAAACGCTGCGCCCAGCTTTTCCAGCGCGCGGCGCAGCTGGCGGAAGTTGTAGATCTCGCCGTTGAAGACCAGCCACGAGCCCGACTGCGCGTCGTGCATGGGCTGGCGCGCGCCGTCGCTCAAGTCGAGAATCGACAGCCGCGTGTGCCCCAGCACCAGGCAATCGCCCGCGACTGGCACTTCCACGCAGCCCTCGGCATCGGGCCCGCGATGGCGCAGCGCGGCCATCATCGCGCGCACCGCTGCGCGCGCCTGCTCAGGCCTGCCGTCGCTCCACACTCCCGCAATGCCGCACATGGGCTACACCGTCTCCTTGCTCATGGCCGCAGCAATCAGCTCTGGCGCGGCGTGCCGCTCCAGCCCGTACGGCCGCAGCAGCTCGCCAAGCGCCTCTGTCAGCGCCTGCTGGGAGAAGTTCTCCAGCGCCCACTTTCTGCCGGCCGCGCCCATCGCCGCCGCGCGCTCCCGATCGTTCAGCAGCGCCAGCACCGCCTCCGCCAAATCGTCGACCGATCCGGGCTCGACCAGGTACCCCGTCTTGCCGTCGAGCACGGCCTCGCGCGCGCCGCCGGCGCAGCTGCCAACGACCGGCCTCGCGGCCAGCGCTGCTTCCACATACACGCGCCCGAAACCCTCGCCGCCGATGGCGCCGCGCAGCTCCTGGCCGCGACTGGGCAGCGCGAAGACATCGCATTGCCGATACAGCTCCACCAGCTCCGCGTCGCTCACCTCGCCCGCGAACCTCACCTTCGCCGCCACGCCTGCCTTCGCCGCGAAGGCCTCCAGCTTCGGCCGAATCTCGCCCTCGCCCACCACCACGTACTGCAAATCGGGTATGCGCTCCAGCACGCGCGGCAGCGCCTCGATCACCGTGTCGATGCCCTTGAACTCGTTGCCGCGGACCAGTGCGCACACCGACAGCAGCATCGGCGCAGACGTCTTCGCCGGCTGCGCGCCACCGCTCACCAGCGCCTGCGTCAGTGCCTCAGGGATGGCGTTGTACAACACCCGGACGCGCGCGGTGTCGATGTCCTTCATGTGCTCAACAATGTCGGCGGTGTAGCGGCTGACGGGCAGGATGAGGTCGGCCTTCTTCAGCGCGGCGTGGCGCACGCGCGTGGTGCCCCACCAGATCTCGATACTGTGGCAGGCGACCCAGTACGGCGTGCCGAACGCGCGCTTCAGCATCGCCGCCACCGGCGCCAGCGCAACATGATTGGCAATCACCAGGTCGTAGCCGCCGGCTCCCGCACGCGCCGCCTTGCCCAGGAAGCGCAGCCGGGACAGCACGTCCGATCGCTTGCGGCCGCTCACCGTTCCCAACAGGCGGAAATCTGAGGGCGTCTCGCCGTCGTGGCCCCAGGCGAAGAAGCTCAGCACATCGACGTTCTCGCGGTCCAGCAGGCGGCCCAGCGATGAGGCCAGGGTCGCGGTGTAACGCGCGATGCCGCCGCGGGTAAAGATGTCGGTTGCCAGGATGAGGACCTTCATCGCGCCTCTAGCCGCTCCAGGCCCGGTCCCAGCCGAGGCGAATACTGCGGCTCGTTACGGCGCGCCAGGGCCAGCGCCCAGGCGACAATAATCAGCAGCAGGAAAATCTGAATGAAGGCGGCGACCGTGTGGTCGAAGTCGCGCTCGATGGACATGGCGCAGTGCGTGGCCACCAGCGCCGTGATGGCCGCGCCGCAATACGCCGGCAGATGATTCTTCCAGCCATCGACAAGTCCCAGTAGCGCGCCCCAGATCATCGCGCCCAGCGCGACGTAGAGCACGCCGCCGGCCTCATACAGATCGCCGGGCATGGAAGGCGCAATGGCCGCGCCGCCGTGATCGCGCGCTTGCGGATCGTTGTAGGCCCACAGCGTGGCGCCGAAGCGCTCGGGCGCGTCGGCCTCGCCCTTGGAGCTGTCGACAATGCGGGGCACAAAGGCGCGGAAGAAGGGGCGCAGCAGCACGTTGCGGTGCGAGTGCGGCCTCGCCGCAGGCACCAGATCAATCGTCACCAGCATGGAGTCGAAGGAGTGGAAGCGCTTCATGCGCTCGCCCCAGCTTCCCGCCAGCCAATCCATCCAACCGGCGTCGCGCATCTCGCTGGCCACTTCCTCGGGACGCGCGTTCTCCCACTTCACCTGCCGGTACGAAGCAATCACCGTGCTGAGCACTGCGAAGCACAGCAGCGCCGCCGGCAACAACTTGCGCAGCGCCGGCCGCTCGCCGGCAAACAACGCTCCCAGCAGCGGCACCAGAAACAGCGGCGCCAGGTTTTCGCGATAAGGGCTGCACACCCCGTGCACCAGCGCGGGCAGCAGCACGATCAGAGGAATGCCCCCGACACGCCACTTGGGACCGGGGCGGCGGAAGTGGTCCCACCACACCACGGTTGCGGGCAGGACATACAGCGCGCCCAGGTCGGCCAAAGGGGTGACCAGAGCCAGCGGAATCGTGTCGGGGCGGCTGACAAGATAGAAGATGACCGAGGAGGCCAGCGACACCGGCACGGCCAGCGAGTAGACGAAGCCGACGTCGAAGGCTGCGGTGATGCGCAGCGGCCCCGGTCCGGGACGCCGCACGGCCACAGCATAGGCGGCTGCCGCCAGCGACCAGAACAGCCCGCAATAGGCCAGCGTGATATCGACCACATCCGCCGGCAGCGCCACCAGCCGCGGCGTGCCGTTGCCCCACTCCACTGCGTTGTAAGCCAGCATGGAGAAGCGCAGCACGATGTCGAGGCCAAAGCCCAGCCAGGTGATCCCGTAGACGGACTTCAGCAACGCCGTCCAGCCGTCGCGCCGCCAGTTGGGCACCAGCCGCAGCGACGCCAGCCAACCCAGCGTTACCAACGCCAGAATCGTCCAGGTTGTAAAGTCGGTCCTTAGTCCAGCCAAGCCCGGCATAGCAAAGTGTGCGCAGAGAAGACGGCCGCTAACGACAGTCCCGCCCGCCGCCGCGGACGCACGTGTGAACCTCATCCACGTTGGCTGTCGATACGCCTATTCGAAGGGGATTGATCTCGTGGAAGAGCCGATCCGACAACCCACAGGAACCATTTGGTGCAGGTAAGTGTACTGAGCGGGTTTTCCAGTTGGATATACCAGAAAAGTTGTAGCGGCCCGATTGGGGAAGCGCAACCCTTGCCCGGTGGCCCCGGTCCTTATGTGCGAGAGCTGTCGAGTCGCGGTTCCACCGCTAGTGCCATGCTTGTGCGATGGCTCACCACGGTTGCGACGAGCACTCCCGTGCCCAGGATGAGAACGGGATCGACCGAGGCGACCCGGTACCGAATGGAGCTTACGTAAATACAGTAGAGAAATGTGTCGGCGAGCACCCAGCCCCAGAGCAGCGCCAGTTCCCTCCAACGCCGCCGCAACATAATCCAGCCCGCAACCCCGCTGAGCAGCAGCGGCAGGAAGCAGATGGAGTACAGAATGCGCTCTTTCGGGCTGTGAAGTTTCGCCGATGGAACCAGCGTGTACATCGCGGCAAAATTCGAGGCGAACATCTCTCCCCAGCGGCGCGGGCTGTGATCCAGTATGGCGAATGCCTGACGGTAGTAATACTTTTCCCGGTCAGGCTCCGGGACGTCGCGTAAGGCTTTGTGCTGCGAGTACCCGATCTCTTCCATAGACGCGTCCGGGAGCAGCCGGAAATACGCACCGAACCACAGGTTCGCGCCGCCGTTGCTGCTGATCAGCACCAGCTTGTGATAGAGCCGATAGTTGCGATAGGTCCACGGCAACACCACCATCGCCACTGCAACCGTCAGGACGGCAATGCGCCGCAGCGCCTCGGCTCGCGTATGCTTGCGAAACCAGAACGCCAGGGCGAAAGCCGGAATCAGCATCAGCCCATTCGGCCGGTCGAGCGCCGCCAAGCCGGTCAGCACTCCCAGCAAAAACGCGTGCCCCGAGGAGATATTGCCGCCAGCGCGATAGTAGACGAGGAGGGTCGCCGTCAGAAGAAAGACAAAAAGCGTCTCGGTTCCCAGGTCCGCGGTGTAGAAGATGAGCAGGGGATAGAGTGCGAAAACCACGCCCGAGATCAGGGCCGCCATCTGGCTGAAAAGAATCAGCGCTACTTCCATCAGAAAGTAGGCGGAAAATCCAGCCAATGCCACCTGGAGACAACGCAGGAAGAGCGTGTTGCGGGAGATCTGGAAGGCCGCGGCAAGGAACATCGGGTAAAGCGGCGCTCGCCACGCCGAGAATTCCACGGGCTGGGAAAACGGCTGGTCCTCGTTGATGGCGTGCGCGAAACCGATGCCGGTGGCGAGATTGTAGGCGAAGGAAAGATAGTCCTCGGTGTCGGGATTGTGGGCGACGCTCAGCTTGCGCGTATCGACAGCAACCACAAATGCCAGCCGCACCAGCACGGCAAGCAGGACGATCAGCGCGGCTTTTTGTCGAAAAGACATCGGTAAGGGAACTTGGCTCACGAACACCGACTGCGGCCGGTGTAGTACCAGCGCGAATTCGGGATACATCTGCGGGGAAATGGCTTCGCCACCGGACGCAGCATCGGATAGACGAGCTTGCGCATTAGACCTTCGCGGGTATCGGGAGCCATAGACAACGGGCGGGGCTTGGTAGCAGGGATTCTATCACCCCAGCTTTGTGGGCCTGAAGGCTGCTCTGAAAGCGGCGGACGAACCGGGCGTCCCGTTGCTGGCACTGCGCCGTGTAGCCGAAGCCCGCGGCGGCTTGGCCGGGGTGGCCAAGTCGGCAGGGATTGAACGGGAAAGTCTTTACGGGGCGCTATCGCCGCGCCGCAATCCCCGGCTCTCTACCCTGGTGGCCGTAACCAAGGCCATGGGCTGAAGCTCACCATCGAAGCGGCATAGTCAGCAACCAGCGACGGGCCAGACTTTCGACCACGCATTCGTGTTTTGGCAGTCGCCTGCGAGCTCCGACCGCTATACTCTCACTCGGCAAACGCGATGAATGCAGCCGCCCTTTCCGAAGCTGAGTCCGCAAGCCCGTCCCGTACTCCAGCGGAGCAGACTTGGACTTTTGTTGCAGCGGGCGTGCTGGCGGCGGTCTATCTCGTCGTCAGCGTCCTGATCGCGCGCCATCGGTTGTTCTGGTACGACGAGGTCCTCACCGTCATTTATAGCCGGCAGCCGAGCATGGCCGCGCTGTGGCGCGCCCTCGCGCGCGGTGTGGACGGCATGCCCCCGGCCAACGACCTTGCCGTTCGCCTGTTCGCGCATTTGCCTCTTGCGCTGGAAGTCGCAGCCAGACTGCCATCGGCGCTGGCCATGGCCGCGGGACTGCTCGTCACCTTCGACTGCGCGCGCCGGCTGACTGACGGAGTGCATGGCCTCGTGGCCGTCGCCTTCCTCACCTGTTCCACGCTGCCCTATTACGGTTATGAGGCCCGGCCCTACGCGTTGTTCTTCCTGCTATCGGCCGTCGCGCTCTGGCTCTGGATGAATACCGGCGACGGCATCGCGCCCGCGCTCGTGTTCGGCGGCGTCTTCTTCGTTTCGGTTTGGGTGCACTTCTACACCGTCCTGTGCCTGGCGCCGTACACGCTGTGGGAATTTCTCCACCGCGCGACGCGACCCTGGCCGAGCCGCAAACTGATTGCCGCTTACGTGGGCAGCCTCTTCGGGTTGGCGCTGCTGTGGAAAGAGGTTGTCGCGCTCTATGAAGTGATGGCAAACGGATTCTGGAGTCCGCCCACGGTGCGAGGGCTGGCCCTGACCTTCAGCGACCTGTTTCCGCACATCCTGTTTCCTCTGGTGGGGATTCTTGGCCTGGCCGCGTTGTGGAGCGGGAAAGAGACAACGTCCCCTCTGGAGCCGATGCAGCCCTTCGAGCAGCTTTGCTGGTTCTTTGCTTTGCTGCCGCCTTTGGGGTTTGTGGTCGGACTAGTGGCGACGCACGCTTACTTGAGCCGCTACTTCATCGCACTGCTGCCGGCATTTGCCATCGGCTTCGCCTGCCTGATGTGGCGGCACGCGCCGAGTTCGCCGCGTGTGGCCCTCGCCGCCGTTGTGCTGTTCGCAAGCTTCGGGCTGGGCGATGAGCTGGAGCACCTGCGCAATCCGTCGAGCGTTCTCCCCGCGACCGGCGAGGCGGCACGAATGACAAGGATGCTGGCGCTGGAAGACGAGATCCCGGCCGGCCGGTTCATCGTGCTGCGCCCCGGCGACCTGCTGACCCTCGAAGCGCACTACTACGCCCGGCATCCGGAAAGGCTAGTGCTGCTGCTGGGGCCGCACGAAACCGAGCCGGAACCGCAGGCGCCGCTGAGCACGGGGGAGAATCGTCCCATACATTACTGGACCAGAGAAGAACTGCGCGCTCACGCGAGCGAGGCGACGCTCATCGACCCGGCGCCCGAGACGGTCGAGGAGCTGCATCGCGCCGGCCACAAAACCAGCGAGCGTTATGACGGAGTCCTGGACGTGGTGACCGCTGACTGAGGTTCCAGCGTCCGCTGTTCAAGGCGACAACATTCCCCTGAGGCGGGCGCAGTTCGCGTCGTAGTCGCCGATCTCGCGGGCCGCACTCTCGGATGGCAGCAGCCGCTCGTCGGCTGTGTTGTTAGCGACGCCCATCAGCATGGCGCGCAGCAGTTCACGCAGGCGCACGGTGTCGAACATGGCGACGCACGAGTTGGGATAGAGCCGCGCGTTGAGCCGGCTGTTGTCGCTGAAGATTCCCGGGCGGCCGAGTGCGGCGGCGAGGAAGGTGATGCGCCCCAGGATGCTGCCCGCTGTCAGGTTGATGACACCGTCGCACTCGGCCAGAAAGCGCACGAACGCGCGATAGCCGCGCTTGCCCTCGAGCACGAACGGCAGTCCGTCGGCGAAACCGGACGAGCGATAGCGCGCGCGGTCAGCGGCGTCGTAGATGACGGTGTGGAAAGTGAGCCGTTCGCGCGCCTCGCGTGGCAGCTCCTGCCACACGTCCTGAAGCACGCCCTTGAGCACGAACGGATGGTTCTGCACCACGTCGTGGAAACTCATGGGCACCTGCACCAGCAGCTTGCGTGCGACGGGGTGCGGGTGGGCGCGAGCGGCGAGCCGGCGCGTGGCGTCGAAGTCGTACGGCCACGGGATCACGGCAGCGCGCTCGTTCCCGATGAGGCCGTCGCAAAACCTCTGGAGCTCGGGCGAGTAGGCCCAGACATAACGCGCGCCGCTCAGGATGCGCTTCACCGCGTGCAGCTTCGCGTCGGTGAGCTCGCGCGAGAGGATCGCCGGCGGCCCGGGAATGACCGCGACTGGCGGCGTGCCCGCCTCGACCAGCGATTGCAGGTAGCCGAGCTGGCTCTCGGAGGCTTGCAGCTCCGCCAGGACGAGGTCGTACTTTTCCGGCGCAACCTTCTCGCCTTCGAGGAGAAAATCGAAGCTGTCGGCGAGCATCAGCGCTAGACAGTAGACGTCGGGATAGATGACGCCTTCGAGGCGCATCTTGAGGTACTTCGCGCGCAGCCGCTGGTTGCACAGCCAGCGGCTCTCGCCGGTGACGAAGGCGATGCGCAGCGGCGGACTCGGTGTCGCGCTCAAACCGTCAGGCTCCGGCGCGGCAGCGGATTCGGCGCGCGTAGTCCGCACTCGCGCAGAACGCTTTCGGCGCGGACGTCGTAGGTTTCGCCGGCGGCGATCCGAGTCGCGTTGCGCCGCAGGCGCGCGCGCAGGTCGCGATTGCCCAGCAGCTCATCGAGCTTGTCGTCGATCTCGTCGGGCGAGCGGTAATATGCCGCGGCTTCGCCTTCGGGGAAGATGTCGTTCTGCGGCGGCGACCAGCGCGCCAGCATCGCGCCGCCGCTGCCGGTAATCTCGAAGGTGCGCATGTTGGGGCCGCCGAGGTTCTCGGCGTTCAGGACGTTGAGCGAGACCGGCGCGCGCGCGTAGATGCCGCTGACCGCGCTGCCCCAGACCGGCGCGTGCGCGCGATGTTGTCCGGCAAGTCCGCGCCACTGGCGCGGCCAGTTGTTGCCCCAGATGGCGATAGCGTGCCGGCGAATCGCGGCGACCTCGGCGCAGCGGCTGCGGCTGTAGGTCGCGACGAAGGCAACGTTGTGCGTCGCGTTGCAGCGCTCGCAATGCAGGCCTTCGCCGAAGGCTTGCGGCTGGAAGAGCTCGGGGTCGACAGCGAACGTGAGGTAGCGCGCTTCCACGCCGTCGCGCTGGAGCCGCGTGAGCAAACTGCGCTCCCATATAAAGACGATGCTGTATTGCCGGAAGACCTCGATGAGATCGCGCCGCAGCGCGGAGGCTTCGCGCGGGTCCCAGGTGATGCCGATGTAGGGATTGTCGGGATAGTGATTGACGAATGGGGCGCCCGTGAGCCGGCGGATTTCGCGCACGGTTTCGGGATGGAAAAACGAGCACTTGACGGCGAAGATCAGCGCGGGCCTTGCCTCCTGCACAACGCGCAGCGCCTCGCGGTTCACCGCGTTCCACAGGCGCGAACGCAGCGCGCGCCGCAGAATGCGGTTGCCGGTGAAGCGGCTCGCGTTGCGTAAGCCGAACTCGGAATCGAAGCGGACGACTTCCATGCCCAGCCGCTCGAACGCCCGGGCGTAACTCAGCGCCAGCGCGCCTGTCTCCAGTGGTCCGATGACGAGTACGCGACGGTTCATCGCAGGACGGCGTCCTCCGGGGCCTCGGCGCTTGCGTGCTGCATGAGCACGCTTTCGCGGCGCAGCTTCGCCTCCACACTGGAGAGCGAGAACTCGCGGACGAACGCAGCGCGCGCGGCCGCACCCAGCCGCTCGCGCAGGCTCGCATTGCGCAACAGGTCGACAATCGCGTCGGCGAAGCGCTGCGTATCGTCGCGCACCAGCAACTCGCGGCCGTCGCCCAGGTCCATGCCAGCGACAAGTTGCGGCGACGCGACGATGGCTTTGCCGCGCGCCATCGCCTCGATGAGCTTCAGCGGAACGCCGCCTCGCAGGAGGACTGGCAACGCAAGCACGGCGCAGTTGTCCATGAAGCGACCCGAATCGTCCACGCGACCGAGCACCTCGACGCGCGCGAGTTTGCTGAGACGCGCCGCTCCGGCATGCGGCATTCCCGCTCCGGCGAGACGCAGCGTCGCGTCGGGCTGCTCGCGCAGCACGCGCGGAAAGACTTGCTCGGCGAGGAACCGCGCCGCATCGAGATTGGGCGCATACGTGTACGTCCCGATGAAACCGATTGTCGGCTGCATCGGCGCCTCCGAGGGGCGAACCTGCTTCTCGTCGAGGCAGTTGGGTACGACCAGCACGCGAATGCACGGAGCGATGCTGCGGAACTGCTGTGCTTCGGCTTCGGACGTCGCCCACACTTCCGCGCATTGCTTCAGGAAGATGCGTTCCTGCGAGCGGCAGGACACGTGGTTTGCATACAGAGAGAGTCTACCGCCGCGCCCGTTCAGGCTGGCCATGAACGAAGCACTGAGGTTAGTGAGCACGTCGGCCGCGTCGAGGATGACCTTGCAGCCGAGCGCGCGCAGAGCTGAGCTGTAGTGCATGAACAGCGACGACAGGATTACGAACTTGGCTCCCGCGCGACGCGCTTCGGCCAGCACGATCTGCTCGGCGCCGATGCGATCGTAGGACATGGAAAACGGATAGCACTTGCCGGGAACGCCGAGCGCGCCGCGCACCAGGAAATCGAGCTTGTGCGAAATCAGCGAAGCCGTCGAGAAGCTGGAATGCGGGAATCGGCGGCCGCCGTGACAGACTTCGTCGCAGATGCTTGCGGCCGGAGTGGATTCCACCGGCAGCGGCTCGCGCTCCTCCGTCGTGAAGTACAGCAGCGCGCTGTAGCAGCCGAGGCGATGCACTAGATCAAGGTTGCTGAGGTGCCGCAGATGAAGTCCGGTCGTCGCTGGAAAAGGGAAGTCCGGAAGCACGGTCAGCACGCGGGGGGTGCCGGGCCGCGCAGAGTGCGAAGCTGGTGGCGTGGTCGACATCGTCAACTCTTCAGGTCGCGGCGGCGTGCGCGCAGGATTCCGCAACCTTCAAGCTGTGAGGGAAAGACCATGATCTCATGTGTTGGCGCGAGCGTGGTATGCAGCAGGTCCAGCGTTCCCGGCACGAGGCAATCGTGGTACTCCATTGCAATGCGCAGGATGCGGTGCAGCGCGTCGGGCGGGGCGGCGGCGAAGACTTCGCGCTCGGAGCCTTCAATGTCGACCTTCAGGAAGTCGATCTCCTGCGCGCCGGCAAGATCGAATAGAGCGGACAGCGGGATGACGTTGATCATGTTCGCTTCAACCTGCGCGCCGGAAGGATCAAGCTGAGAGCTGAGAGCTGACGGCTGAGGTCCTATTGTTTCGCCGGCTCTCGCGCTGACGACCGCAACAGGTACCTGGTCCCTGACGAGCACGTGATCGAGCGAACGCGTTCCTACCGCCTGCATCTGCGCCTGCTCGAACCCGCCGCCCAATGCCGTCTCATGGCAGGTTACGTTGCCGAGACGAGAGCGCGCGACATTGTCCTGCAAGTAGCGGAAGTTCTCGGCGAACGGTTCCAGCGCAACCACGCGGCAACTGCGGTTTTGCCGCGCAATGTAAATCGAGAAGACGCCAACATTGGCGCCGGCATCGACGATCACATCGCCATCGGCAGGGCGATAGAAGCCGGCGGTATAGATACGCTCCAGCCAGATTTCCTGAAGCGCCTCCAGTAATCCAGCGCGTCCGGCGGGATGCGCGATGCGCGTGCCGTCCCACAGCACGGCCTCGGCGCACGGCTGGCCCGCGCGCATTTGCCGCACCAGAGTTGGGCCGTTGCGAAAACGCAGCAGCAGCGCGCCCATGTGAAGAACGCTCTTCAGGTACATACGGAAACTCGAGGAGTGGTCTCGCAGGAGCCAGCAATTTGCCGGTAAACGAAGTACATTTTATCGACGACAGGACAAGGCGAATATCGTTCTTCGATCAAGGTGCGTGCGGCCTCGCGCATGCGCTGACGTTCGGCGGCGTTCGTCAACAGCCGGCAGACGTGCACTGCCAGCTCTTCGTCGCTGTCGCCCACCCAGCACTCGCGCCCGTTCTCATAGTCGATGCCCTCAACTCCTTCCCAGGTAGTGACGACCGGGACGCCGTAGGCCATCGCCTCCATCACTTTGACCTTCATGCCGCTGCCGCGCGAGGGCGCATACACCATCACCGCCGCGCGCGAGAAGAACTCCGTGGGATGCGCGAGATCGTTGGCCAACGTCACGTCCGGCTGCGACGAGTAGCGTTGCAGGTACTTCGCCGCATTCCATCCCGCCACTAGTAGCTGTGCGTTCGGAATTTGCGATTTCACCAGCGGCCAGATGCGGCCGATCAATCGTTCCGCCGCCGAGCGCGACGGCTCCCAGTGCATCGAGCCAATCAGGCCCACGACCGGTTCCTGCGCCAGAGGCTGCATCTTGTAAAGCGATGTGTCGAGGGCCAACGGGACGACCCGATAATGGCCTTGCGGATTAATCGACTCGGCGAACTCCTTGAGCCGCGGGGTAAGCAGCCGGACGTTTTCCATGCCGCACAGAATGCGCTTAGTCGCGCGCTCCGCCTGCCACAGCGCTTTGCGCTCGCCCAGCGTCATGTTCGCGCTGCCGCCGCGATCGATGGCGTCGAAGTAATGCACGTTGAGCAGCGCTCGCGGCACGCCGAGCCCCAGCCAGCCGCTGGACATCTGCTCCAGGTGCAGAACATCGTAATCGCGCGCCAGTTCACGCCTGAGCAGTGCAGCCAACTCCGCGTCCTGCAGCATCTCGCTGCGCGGACGAACCAGGTTCCGCCATTTGCGTCGCAGTCCGAAGCGATCGACGTGCAGCTTGTGCCAATGCAGAGTGAGGTTGCCCTTCAGCTTCGCCAGCCACTGCTTGGCCTCGGCGATTCGTGCCTCCGGTTCTTCGCTGGCCACCAGCGCGACAACTTCGCAATCGCGCGCCAGCAGCTCCGACAACAGGACGTAGAACCAGCGCGCGTCGGTGTTGCCGAAGGGATGAGGCGCTGCCGGAAGCACGACGACGATTCTCATCGGCGCTCCTCCAGAACATGCTCGGCGTGCGCTTGCGGCACAGCGGCGCGTCCCAGCAAGTCGCGATAGATCGCCAGCACCTGCCCCGCCGACTTGCGCCACGAGAAATCGCGCGCCCGGTGCCGTCCCTTTTCCACCATCGTCGTTCGCAAGGCGTCATCGCGAACCACGCGAATCATCTGCTGCGCGATGGACGCAGGATCTCGAGGGTCGACAAGCAGACCGCAACCATCGAGCACCTCAGGCATACTCGTCACATTGGACGCAATCACGGGAGTGCCGCATGCCATCGCCTCGGCCAGTTGCAGACCGAAGCCCTCGTAGAGCGAAGGGTGTACCAGTGCTATCGCTCCCTGATAAATCGCCGGTATGTCATCCTGCGCGATCTTTTCCGGACAGACAACCCGGGCCGTCAATCCCAAAACCGCGATCTTGTCGCGAACAGCGGCAAACTCCCATTTGTGTTCGCCAGCCAGCACCAATGACGGAACCTCGGACGGCAGGTGCGCATAAGCGTCAAGCAATGCGCTGACGTTCTTGCGGTAGTCGAAGCCGGCAAGAAAGAGGAAGTAGTTGCACGGGAGGCCGTATTTTATCTGCACTTTCGAGATGTGCTCACCCGGACATTTTCGATGAAAGCTATCGTCGGCGGCCAGGTGGACAATCGCGACCCGCTCCGCCGCCACCCCATGAAAGTGGCAGATGTCTCGCTTGGAAAATTCGGAATCGGTTAGGTACTTGTCCGCGCTATGTCGCGACGCGAAGTCCGAGTATTTCTTGCGCCACGTGCCGCGCCAATGTTCCCCCTTACAAAACTCAGGCAGACGATCGATGACGTCATGGCAGGTCAAGACGTACTTGCATACGCGGCGGTAAGGCAATCCGCGATTCGCCGTGGCATGGAAGACATCAATCCCGGCCTTCACCAACTGCCTCGGCAACTCCACTTGCTCCCACAAAATTTCTCGGCGCGCCGAAAAAACAACCGAAGCAATTCTTAGCTGCTTCAGAAACTCGGGCGCCAGTGGTCCGGGAGAAAATGAGATCAGCTCGAGGTCGCTGCCGGCGATGTCCTGCATGGCGCGGAACAGCTCGATCGTGGTGCGTGTGAAGCCGCGTAGCTCGTAGTGCATGAGAACGCGGCCGTCAATGCCCACGCGCAATGGCCGCGCGGTATGATTTGTAACTGAGTCACTCATGAGACTTGCCCGTTGGCAGCCGGCGTTCTCTTCTTTCCGATTACCACAATGCCCTGCGCGTAGTCCACGCTTAGCAAATAGCACAGCGCGCGCATGGCGAAGAAGCGCAGCCGTGGCGTGAGGCCTCGTGGCCATGGGCCGTAGCGCACGCGAAACGCCTCGACCTCGTGGCCGCGAATGACGAAGTCGGCGGCCAGGTCGGCAATCGGATACTGCTGCACGTGGCCGGGATCGCCTGCCCACATCGGCACCACGCAGAGAGGGTTCGGAGTTGACACGACCAGCACTCCGCCCGGCTCCAGCAGTTTGCCGAATGCGTCCATCAGGTCCACGTAGTCGTTGAGCGAAATGTGCTCGATTACCTCGAGGCACACGATCGCGTCGAACTGTCCCTTGATCTCGGTCAGCGACGCGTACTCGTGGTTTGCTTCGCCCGAGATGTCGAGAGTTTCGTAGCGCCCCGGGAAGCCGGCGGCCAGAAACTTCCGCTTCAGCCGGTTGTCGCCGCCGCCGAAGTCGAGCAGGCGCTGCGCGTGCCGCGTGCGATCGAAGATCACGCGCTCGTATTCGTTCAGCTCGGGACGGTCTTCGCAGGACAAGCAGCGCGCGCGCAATGTCTGGTGCATCACGTCGCGCGCCTTGTGCCGCGCCCAGTAATCCCGATACCACTTATCGACGTCGGACATGCAATCCGCCACAACACGGGTAGAGCGACGCTTCAGCGTCGCGTCAAACGTGCCGTTCTTTGGTAGTGGAGGTGGGCATCCCGCCGCTTGCGGCGGGATGCCCACCTCCAAACTTCAGGCCCGGCGGAACGCGGGCCTAAAGGCCCGCTCTACCCGAAACTGCTATCGCGCCGGGACAAGCCGGAGCGGGGGCCTAAAGGCCCGCTCTACCCGAAACCGCTATCGCGCCGGGGCCCGGCGGAGCGCGGGCCTAAAGGCCCGCTCTACCCGAAACCGCTATCGCACCGGGGCAAGCCGGAACGCGGGCCTAAAGGCCCGCTCCACCCGAAACCGCTATCGCGCCGGGGCCCGCCGGAACGCGGGCCTAAAGGCCCGCTCTACCCGAAACCGCTATCGCGCCGGGGCAAGCCGGAGCGCGGGCCTAAAGGCCCGCTCTATCAACGGCCGTGCCAGTCTCGACCTGACCTGCGGCCGCGCGCCAGCTCCAAAGCATGCGGCCCAGGAACGCCGCGCAGAGCAGGCCCTCAATCGCGAGCACAGCTCCCAGCCGATAAACCGAAGTCAGCGCACCGGAGCGCACCAGCAGCCAGTTTCCCAGCGCCAGCGCGGCGCTCCACAGCAGGGGCTCCTGCAACGGCGCGAAGACCCGCAGCCCCTGCGTGCGCCGGGCATGCACGAACGCCAAGATCCACGTGGCCTGCAACGCGCCCTGGAAGACCGCGAAACCGATGAGGCCATAACGCATCACGGCGTAGGTCCCCACGGTCCAGGTCGGAATGGCCCACCACAGGCACAGGCGCAGGTTGAAGGCGGCATCGTTCTGCGAGAAGAACAGCTCGCTCAGCGGCACGCCGACGGCGCTCATCATCGCAGTGATGCAGTAAGCGTACAGGACGGGCTGCGCGGGATGCCATTTCGCCGTGAAGACGTAGGCGATGATGGGCGCGCTCAGGCTGGCGAGCACGGCGCACGCCGGCCAGGCGATGCTGGCGTTGATGCGCAGCGACTTCTCGACGCGCAGGCGCAGCAACCCGAGATCGTCGGCGGCATTGCTGAACGCGGGCAGATAGATGCGCGCCATCGCGTTGCAGACCACCACCGGATACAGCGACAGCGTCGACGCCCAGGCCACGTAGCCGACCGCCGTCTTGCCCAGCAGGCGCGCGATCATAATCGGCGGAAACGCCAGGGTGATCATGTTCAGCACCGAGCCGCCCTGATAGATGAGGCTGAAACCGACGTGCGGCCGCAACGACGCCCAGGAGAAGCGGCGCAGCGGCGGACGCGTGATGAGATTGAAGGCCACGCTGCCGAACAGGTCGCGACATCCCATGGCCACCACGTAGCACCAGACACCCTTGTGAAGATAAGCCAGAGCGCTCAACAGGATGGTGTAGATGAGGCTCTCCGCCGCTTCCACGGCGCTCACGATTTTGAAGCGCATATCGCGCTCCAGCATGGCCAGCGGCACTGTGCGCTGATTGCGAATGACCAGCAGCAACAGGAAGATCGCGGCAGGAAGATAGCTCTCCGGCCCCAGCTTCACCAGCGGCAGGATGAACGGCAACAGCGCGCCGATGACCAGCGCGAAGGTCAGCGAAATGCCGAGGATGGCTTTATGTGCGCTGGCCAGCTCGGTAGCTTCCAGGTCGCCGCGCTTGCGGATGAGGGCGGCCTTCAAGCCGAGGTCGCCAAAGTAGCCGAGGATGCCCTGCGTCACAAAGATGATGATGGCGAAGCGGCCAACGATCTCCGGGCCGAGCCAGCGCGCCACCGCGACGCTGCTGAAGGCGCTGAGTATCATGATGACCGCTTGCCGGATGACGAGTGCGATCGCCGCGCCGCTCAGCTTGCCGCGCAGCAGCGCCTGCAACATCGCGCGATAGCCGGAAGGCGGCGGCACGGCCGCGCATGCCTCGGCGGGGTCCGCCGTCTCCTGCGGCAGAGGTTCGTCTACTAGGACTCGGGGTTCAGGCATCGGTAGAGCGAGCCTTCAGGCTCGCGTTAAAGCGATTTCCTTCTTTCATAAAGTCGGCTTCAGCCGACACTCGTGCCGTCGGCTAAAGCCGACTCGCAACCGAAAATAAAGCGCCTAGACGCTAGCCTAAAGGCTAGCTCTACCCGAACGTCGCTGAATTCCGGGTTTTCCGGCCTGTTAAGCCGACTCGCTCCAATTCTGCCGACTCAGGACGCGACCCTGAAGGCTCGCTCTACCTGTCGCCGTGTTTACAAACTCGCAAATGATTGCGGTCCTTGGCGAATCCTATAGTCTGCGGGCTCGGTGTGGCAGCTGTTGCACCGTCGAGGTTGGTTCCAGTTTAGGATGAATTTTCGCGGCCTGAGCCCAGGCTTTCTACGCCTATAGTTGTACGCCAAAGCGCAGTTTCTGCGCGTTGCGACCCATGAAATCTCTTCCGGGGCGCGGCCCTGGTTGCTACAATCAGGAACGCTCTTATCGCGTAATCCCTCCCCCAAAGATTCCGGCAATTAAGCGTGACGCGCTTTCACCGCGAATGGAGTTGAGTTGAATGGGTCCTGAGAAGAACCTGGGGCTGTCGATATCCCGCCACGACGAGCTGCAACGCTCGCGCACGGAGGATGGCAGCGCCTTCTCGCATGGGTATCCGGTAGCTCCCGGCCGCGTTCCCAGCCTGTGGGACTACTGGCCGATCCTGCTGCGCCACAAGTGGCTGATTCTGGCGGCCGTGGTGGCGGCGCTGGGCATCGGGACAGTCATTGCGTTCTCGACAACTCCGATTTATGAGGCCGTGGGCCGCATCGTCATCAACCGCGAAGGCGCCGATACCGCCGGCCTGAAGAACGCCGACTCGACCGCCGGTGACACCGACGACGATTACATGGTCACGATGGATACGCAGACCCACGTGCTGCAAAGCGATGCCATCGCCAAGCTGGTCATCGCCAAGCTGGGGTTGGACGCGAATCCCGCGTTCGCCGGCAAGGCTGCAAACGCGGCGAGCGCGACTTCCGGCGGTTTGACCGACGACCACGAGGCCGCCTTGCGAAGGGCCGCGCCGTTCGTAGGCAAGTTTCATCACGCGCTCCAGATCAACTCGATCCCGCGCACGCGGGTGCTGGAGATCCGCTTCTCCAGTTCTGATCCGGCGCTGGCTGCCAAGGTGGTCAACACCGTAATCGACACCTACATCGAGCAGAACTACAAGACACACCTCGACGCCACCACGCGCACCTCCGATTGGCTGACGCAACAGCTCTCCGAGCTGCAGATGAAGGTGGAGCAGTCGCAGGAGAAGCTGGTGCAGTACCAGAAGGAGCACGGCATCCTGGGCATCGACGAGAAGGAGAACATCGTTACCGCAAAGCTCGACGAGCTGAACAAGGAGCTCACGGCGGCTGAGGGCGACCGCATGGCCAAGGAGTCGGTGTACCGGCTGGCCACTTCGGGCGACCCCGATCTGCTGTCGAACCTCGATCCCGCAAGCCCGCTCATCAAGCTGCGCAGCCAGGAAGAGGACCTGCATCGGCAGATCGCGCAGGCGAGCGTGAACTTTCAGCCCACCTATCCCAAATTGCAGGAGCTGAACAGCCAACTGGCCGCGGTCCAGGCCGACATCAGGACCGAAGTCGAGCGCCTGGCGCAGAAGTACAAGAAGGACTATCTCGCCGCCCTGGAGCGCGAGAAGCTGCTGCGCGCTTCGCTGGAGAACCAGAAGACGCAGGAGAACCAGCTCAACGAGAGCGCCATCGAATATAGCCTGTTGAAGCGCGACATGGAGACCAACCGGCAGCTCTATGAAGGGCTGCTGCAAAAGCTGAAGGAAGCGGGTGTGATGACCGGGTTGCGTTCGAGCAACGTGCGCATCGTCGATCCCGCATCGCCGCCGGGCTTTCCGACATCGCCGAACATTCCGCGCAGCCTGCTGATGTCGCTGCTGGTGGGCCTGGCCGGCGGCGTTTCGCTGGCCTTCGTTCTGGAGTCGCGCGACAGCACGATTCGTTCGCTGGAGCAGGCGCAGGTGATCACCAGCCTGCCGTCGCTGGCGTATATTCCGCTGGCGTCGGGTTCGGGGCGCGCGGCACTGGTGCGCAGCAAGGTGTCGTCTACGGCGGCGGCACTGGCCTCCGCGGCGCAACCGAAGTCGCAGGTGGCCGAGGCTTATCGCGCGCTGCGCACGTCGATTCTGCTGTCGCGCATCGGGCAAAGCGCCAAGGTATTGATGGTGACCAGCGCGCTGCCGCAGGAAGGCAAGACCACGACGTCGGTGAACCTGGCCACGGTGCTGGCGCAGCACGATGCCCGCGTGCTGCTGATCGAGGCCGACATGCGCCGCTCCGGCATCTCGCAGTTGTTCGGGCTGAAACCGGAGATCGGCCTCAGCACGGTGCTGGCGCAGAAGACGAGCCCCGAAGACGCCATACAGCCAGTGCCGGGGATTGCCAACCTTTTTCTGCTGCCGGCCGGGGAAGCTCCCGCCAATCCTGCCGTGCTGCTGGGCTCGCCGCGCATGAGGGACTTGCTGGGCAGCCTGGGCCCGCAGTTCGATTACATCATTGTCGACACCCCGCCGGCGCTCAGTGTCACCGATGCCGTGCTGCTCTCGAAGATGGCGGACTCCTGCCTGCTGGTGATCCGCGCGGGAATGACGGACAAGTCGGCGTTGCGCCGCGTGTGCGATGTGCTGTCACATGTCGACGCCCGCATTCTGGGCGTGATCCTCAACGCCGCCGACTCCCACGATCCCGATCACTATTACTACGGTGGACGCTACGGGAAATACTACGAGGAGATCGAAGCCTCTGGCGCCAGCGTGCAGTAGCCGCTGAGGCCGCGAGCAATCGGTACTACGTCGTTGAATCCCACTCAGGCGCAATCGCATAGCCAGGTGCTGCACGTGCTGGATGCCGTGCAGGCGATCGGCGTCGGTCTGCTCCTGGGCTTCGGTCCTCTCGCGCTGGGCGCGACCGAGGAGTGGTCGATTTTCTTCATCGAAGAGGGCGTTGTCCTGCTGTTTCTGATCTGGGCGCTGCGCGGATTCATCGGGGGCGGAGTTGAGTTTGCGGTGCGTCCTTTGCTCGTGCCCATGGTGCTGTTCGCGGCGCTGGTTGGCGCTCAATTGCTGCTGCACCGCACAGCCTATTGGTACGCGACATGGCAGAAGGCGCTGCTCTGGACGGCCTATGGCGCGTTGTTCTTCCTCACGGCGCAGTGCTTTCGCAGCGGCGTGTGGCTGCGGCGGCTGGGTGTCGCGCTGACCACCTTCGGCTTTCCGCTGGCGATGTTCGCCATCCTTCAGAAATTTGCCGGCAACGGCAAAATCTACTGGGTGCTGACCAACCAGGCCGCCGCGGAGTTCTTCGGGCCGTACGCGAACCATTCGCACTATGCCGGGCTGATGGAGATGCTGATCGCGTTTCCGCTGGTGCTCTCCATGATGGCCGACACCGCGCCGGCGCTGCGCGTGCTCTTCTCCTTCGCGGCCTTGATCATGGGGAGTTCGATCTTCCTGTCGAAGTCGCGAGGCGGCGTCATCGCGTTCATCATCGAGCTGGCGGTTCTGACCATGGTGTTCGCACAGGGGCAGCAGCGAGCGACGCGACTGCGACTGTGGGCGGGACTGGCGCTGCTGCTCATCGCCTGCGTGCTGCTGGTGCGCCCGCATGGGCTGTGGGGCAGGTTCGCGGAAGTGAGCAATCGCGCGGAGAAGGCGCGCGACGAGAACCGCCTCACCATGCTGGAGGACAGCCTGCGCCTGGTGCGCGCGCGCCCGCTGCTGGGGTGGGGCTTCGGAACGTTCTCCGCCGTCTACCCGCAGTATCGCAGCTTCTACACCGAGCTGATGGTGAACGCCGCGCACGATGACTTTCTCGAGGTAACGGTGGAGACGGGGCTGGTGGGCCTCGGACTGGCCGTGGCGTTCATCTACCTGCTGTATCGGAACGGCCTGCGCGCTGCGCGGAATTGGCGGCGTGATCCGCGGGCCGGCATGGCGCTGGCGGCGCTCGTGGGATGCACCGGCCTGCTGGTGCACAGTTTCTCCGATTTCAACTTGCAGGTGCCGGCGAATGCGGCGCTGTTTTTCGCGCTGTGTGCCGTGGCCACCGCCGGCAGCGCGCCGGAAGAGTGGCCGCGGCCTCGCATCAAGACCGCCGCGGAGATCGCAGTTAGGGCATGAGGGTGCGTAGCGGCCGATGCCGATGATGAGTACAAGAACAGAAGCGGCTTCCCTCGCGCGGCTGAGGTTGGTCCTCGCGGCCTGTGTGGGGCTCGCCCTTGTGTATGGCTGGTTCGCCGCGCGCTCCTTTCAGGCGTCGCGGCTGGCGTCCAGCCTCGATATCCCCTCGTTGCAGCGGGCCGTCGCCCTCGCGCCGCAGAACGCGGCCTATCGCGACCTGCTCTGCCGCTTCCTGCTATTCGATAAGCAAGACGCTGACGCGGCGTTGCCGAATTGCCGTCGCGCCACCGAATTGAATCCGCATATCTCCGCCTACTGGCTCGACCTCGCGCTGGCCGATTTCAGCACCGGCGCCATTGGCGACGAGCGGCAAGCCATCCGCAACGCGGTCGCAGTCGATCCCATGACGCCCGACGTGGCCTTCACGGCGGCCAGCTTCTTGCTGGCACAGGGCGAAGCGCCGGAGGCGTTGCGCGAATTCGCCGTCGCCATGCGCGGCGACGTCAACACGGTCCAGCCGGCGCTCAGCTTGTGCTGGCGCAGCTTGCACGATGCCGGCGCCATCCAGGCCATTCTTCCGCCGCGTCCAGCCGCCTATCTCCAGTTCATCCGCATCCTCATCGCCGACGGACGCTGGGACGCCGCGCAGCAGACGTGGTTGGCCATGCTGCGGCTCGACGCGCCGATCGATTATCGCCAGGCCCTGTTTTACGTTGACGCATTGTTGGACAAGCATGAGAGCCGAAGCGCACAGCAGGCGTGGAATGAATTGCTACCGCGGTCCGCGCCGCTAAGCGAATATGGCCGCGCGGACGGCGCCGTAGTGAACGGCGGCTTCGAGAAGGAGCTGCTCGAGGCCGGCTTCGACTGGCGCTACGCGGCGCTATCCGGATCGGCCGCGTCGCTCGACTCTGACCACGCGCATAGCGGACGGCAATCGCTGCTGATCTCGTACAACGGCGCGGGTGGCGATGCTGGAATCTTCCAGTATGTGCCGGTGAAGCCGAACTCGCAGTACGAGCTATCGGCGTGGGTGAAGAGCGAGCAGTTGGACGCCGCGAATGGTCCGGCCCTGGCGGTCGTGGACGCCTATAGCGGCAAACCGCTGGCACGCACGCAGGAAACCCTGGGCACAACCGCGTGGCGTCCGCTGCGGGAGGCGTTTCAAACCGGCCCGCAGACCGAGCTTGTAACCGTTCGCATTACACGCGATCCCGGCGCAACGCACATCCGCGGCAAGTTCTGGATCGACGATGTCGCGCTGCGGCCCGTGAATGCAAGGTCTGGGGGCGGCTAGCCTGCCACCGGACCTGCCGACATCCGGCCATGGTCGTCGCGAACGGTCCTCGGGGAAGCGGCGAGGGACGCCGCATGTACACCTTTGGTGGGATTGTGGTATCCCAGTGCTGTGCAATGATTCAGAATCCGCTGGCAGGGTCGTCCGCTCGCGCGGGCGAGACGATGTGGTGTGTCAACATCGATGCAAGAATGCTCCGCTGCCAACGGATGTGGTCGGTTTCTTATGTGGACAGCAGTTGATAACGTAACGTTGATTCGGGTAGTCGCAGCAATCATGGCGGTCATCTTGTTGGTTGCTGTGATCGCCCGGCGCAAGAAGAGCGTAAAACGGTAGCGGATTGATTGGTCCGAGCGCCGTTTCACGCGCCTTCCCCGCAAATGCCAGACTGGGCCGATCCGCGAAAGATACGTTGACCCAGCCGCGATCGCCTCAATATGATTTCGGGGAACAATCTTGTCTCCTCGCGCCCATCGGGAGGGTTTGTGCAGCCTAGCCGCACCGCGGTAGTTAGCTTTCTCGCAACCATATTGTTAGGCGCCGGCACGCTGTCGGCCCAAACCAGCGGAGCGATGCTGTTCGCCAATGGCGACGTGAAGGTAAACGGACAGCCAGCCGGCGTCTCCACCAGCATTCTCGCCGGCGACCGAGTTGACGTCACCGGGGCTTCGGCCGGCTCCATCAATCGCAGCGGCTCGTCGGTGGTGGTGCGCCCGAACTCCTCGGTGCAATACAGTCCCGCCTCGGTGCAGGTCCTCAAGGGCAGTGCGCGCATCAGCACCAGCAAAGGCATGACGGCCAAGGTCGGCGACGTTGTAGTTTCGCCGCAGGATGCGGCCGCGAAGTTCGATGTGACCCGGGCAGGCGACAAGGTCGTGGTGGCCAGCCGCGAAGGCGTGGTGACGGTGAACGACGGCGCGCATACGCTGACGGTGCAGCCGGGAGCGAGCGCCGAGGTGGCTTGGGCTCCGGCTGGCATTCAAACCGCAGCGGTGCAGAGCGCGCAGGCTTCGCAAACCGATTTCCTCGGCCAGGAGCGGCTCGCCGAGCATCCGTTCTACGGCGTGCTAAATGGGGTCTCGACCAATCCCACGGCGCTCCCTATCTGCCCGAGCGTCACGATTTGCCTGCGGCCCAGCGTTTCCAACATACACCCATGCTGTTGCCCGCCCATCGTGCAGTGCTCGCATTAAGAGAGCTCCGCGGCCCTGTTCAGCGCGCACATCGGGTGCCCCAGAGCCTGCCCTGAGCTTGCCGAAGGGTCTCGCGCCTTTTTTGAGACCTGGGTAGTTTCCGCGGCAGAGGCAATGAGCGCGCTCCGCCGGCATGGACGCCAGAGTTTCCAGATTTGTTAAACTTACTTACCCCTCAGTTGACCGTAGGTCCGATCATGTCTTTTTCGCCGTTTCCTCGCAGGTCGCCAGTCGGCCTTGCTTTGTTTCTGGTCACAGCTTGCGCGTGGTGTACGAATGTGAGCGCCCAGAACAGCGCTGCCACGCCTGCACCTGCCGCGGCCGGCAGCCAGATTGAGCAGCCGGCGACGGGTAATCCGCCCGCGGCGGCTTCGCTCAAGATTGGGGCCGGCGACCTGGTTGAGATGACCGTCTACAACGTGCCCGAGCTCGCCACCAAGACGCGCGTCTCCAGCACTGGCGAAATGTATTGCCCGCTCATCGGCTACACCCACGTTGCCGGACTGACCGCGGAGCAGGCGCAGGACGCCATCGAGAAGCGGCTGGACGAGTTCGTGAAGAATCCGCACGTCACCGTCTTCGTGCTGGAGTATGCATCGCAGGGCGTCAGCGTGCTGGGCGAGGTTGCGAAGCCGGGCATCTATCCCGTGCTGGGACAGCAGCGCCTGTTCAATGTGATTTCGGCAGCCGGTGGGTTAACGGAAAAAGCCGGGCGCAGCCTGACGGTGACGCATCGCAGCGATCCCGATAAGCCGGTGACGGTGGAGCTGCCGCGCAATCTCGCGGACAATTCCGAGACCAACGTAGCCGTCTTCCCCGGCGATACCATCATCGTGCGCAAGGCTGACATCGTGTACATCGTGGGCGATGTGCTGCGGCCCAGCGGCGTGCTGATGGATTCCGGCGGCCTGACCGTGCTGCAAGCGGTGGCGCTGGCCGGAGGCACGGGCCGCACCGCCAAGCTGAATGGCGCCAAGCTGCTGCGCAAGGGTCCAAACGGGATGACCGCCGAGACGACGGTCGACTTGAAGAAGATATTGCAAGCCAAGATTGCGGACTTCTCGCTCCAGCCCAACGACATCCTGGTGGTGCCGTCGAGCACCGGCAAGATCATAGCCGGCCGGTCGCTGGAAGCGGCCCTGCAAGCGGCGACCCTGGTGAGCGTGGCCGCAGTGCCGTAGCCGCCGGGTTCCAATTCCATTCCGAACAAAAAAGGGGCGCGGACCGAAGTCCGCGCCCTTTTGTATCGCCGCTGTCGCGCTGGTTAGCGCCTCAACAGTTGCTTCGCACCAGCCAGATGCGCCGGGCCCATGCCCGTGCCCGACTGATACTGGTATTGGTTGTAGTACCACTGGCCGCCGATCAACGTATACAGCGTGGCGTAGATCTGGCTGCCATCGTTAGGCAGGCTGGACACTGTGGTCATTTGCACCAGACCCAGATTGCCAGACTGGTAGATATCGTTTCCACCAGCCGAGCTTCCGATGTCCAGCCAATAGCCCTGCGCATTCGTGCCGGCACTCCAGGCGAACGTAAACTGCGTGCCGTCGATCTCGACGCCGTTCATCGAAGGCGTCGTCATGATCGCCAGTCCGCTCGACGGGTTGGACGCCGTGTACTGGTAGGTAGTGCCCAGCCACTGGCCACCCACGTACGAATAGAGAGTGGCGTAGACGGTGCTGCCATCGCTCGGCAGACCACTGACGGTCACTGTGTTCACGTTGCCCAGCGGACCCGACTGGTAGTACTGGTTGCCGCCGGCGTTGCTGCCCAGGTCCAGCCAGTAGTTGGTTGCGCCCGCGCCTGATGTCCAGTCGAAGGTCACCGTGGTTCCGGTGAACTGCGAGCCCGGCGGTGGGGTAGTGAGCACGCCCTGCGACGAGCTTAGGTTGTAGGCGGTGTAGGTGTACTCGTTGTAGACCCAGTTGCCGTTCACCAGCGAGAACAGCGTGATGTAAACCATGCTGCCGTTCGTCGGCAGTCCGGTCACGGTGTAGCTGGTAACGTCGCCGATGTTGCCCGACTGGAAGTACTGGTTGCCGCCCGGCGTCGAGCCGGCATCGATCCAGTAGGCCGTCGACTGCGAACCGGCCGTCCAGCCGAAGAGCTGGCTGCTGCCGGTCAAGGTCGAGCCCGGAGTCGGTGAAGTAATCACGCCCTGGGTGCTGCCGCCTCCGGAGGCCGTGTACTGATACTCGGTATATGACCAAGCTCCGTTCACGAAGTACCACCACGTGACGTACACGGTGCTGCCGTCGGTGGGAAGGTTGGTGGGGCTAACCGAGAAAGTGCTGCCCGGCAGACTGCCGGTTTGCAGCAGGTTGTTTCCGTACTGCGTGGTGCCTATGTCAACCCAGTAGTTGGCGGCGCCGGGTTGGACGCACCACTTGAAGGTCGCGCTGCTGCCGGTGAGGGTGGAGTTCGCCGCCGGGCTGTAGACCGCCGGGGTCCCGCCGAACCACTGGCAGTTGTTCACCAGGTAGACGGAATTGGGCGTGCCGAGGCCAGTTGCCAAGTCATAGCCAGGAGCGGCGCCGTAGGCCGGCTGATACGAACTGGAAGCCGTTCCCGGGGTGGTGTTGGCCACGGCAATCGCGCCGCTGCCTCCTCCATTGGGAGTCAATGTGATTGGGGTATCCGGCTGATAGCCCGAGCCGCCGGCGACGATGGTGATGCCGCTGACGTAGTTCGGACCCTGGCCAGGCGTGGTGTTGGTGATTACGACCTCAGCGGGTCCCTCCAGAAAGCCGGGGGCCCAGGTCACGTTGAAGTTGCCGGCATAGCCGCCGGTGATCGCCGTCAGAGTGTCGGTGCTGGTCGACTCTGTCGCCGTGGCGCTGGTATTGGCGCCGGCTACATTGAGAAAGCATGGCGCCGCATTACATTGCGCCGAGTTATTGTTGACCGCTGCTTCAAGGTTCTTCGCCAAGGCGGTTTCCTTGGCACTGGCCGTTCCGGTGGTTACCAGCAGAACTTCATTAGGTGTGGATCCGGTGAGAGCGCTGACGAACGTATAGGTGCTCGCACCAATCGTGACGCCGGCGCCCGCCCAGGCAGTGGTTGGTCCGGCGTTGATCTTAACCGTCCAGACCGCGTTGGTTGAGCCGGCGGTAACGGCTGCCGTACAGGTAGCCTGCGAACCACCCGCATAAAGGGTGGCACCGGTTGGCGAAAGGTAAGGATTGTTGTTGGTCGGCCCGGCGATGGTACAGGTCGGCGCCGAAGTATAACCGGTGCCGCCATTGATGACCGCCGCAGCGGTGATGACGTCTGTGCTGTCAACGCCGTGGGTACCGGCCGGCAGGTAACAATGGGCCCTTTCGGTGGTGCTGTTGTATTCACAGGCCAGGTCGATGTCGCCCTGGGTTACGTCGTTAAAGGCGCAGCCGATGGCCGGGCCGCCGGCGCCGCTAGAGTTGCAGGACGTTCCGGCGAAGCTCCCGCCGGCCGTGCCGTACTCGTTTTGCGCGATTTGGTAATACGCCGAATTGGGATTGCCCCAGGTCGTGCCGGTCTGCTGATTGATGAGCGCCTGGACGGCTGCCATGGTAGGAGCAGCAACCGAGGTGCCGCCGAAGCCGGCCCAGACACTTGGATTGCCGGCCGTGCAAGGCGTCGCACCGCCCGCGGTTTGGCTCGGGTCAGACCAGCAAACCACTTCGTAGTGACCCCATACGCCGTTGGCGGCAAACATGGAGACGTCGGGAACGTCGCGCACGCCGTCGGAGTTGCTGCCGTACACAGCCTGGCCTCCAGCCAGTGAGGTGCCTGACTGATACGAGGGCTTGGCATAACCCTGGCACTCCGGAGATGTTACGCCGCTGGTGCCCGCTCCCGTGCCGTTAGCTCCAGTAGCGCAATTGCTCGCGCCGCCGCTGGCCGCGCCGGTGCTCAGGTAAGTGCTGCTGGTGTCGTAGAGGGCGTTGTTACAGGCTGCGGGGCTGGCCCCATAGGGGGTGAAGTTGCCAGTTGTAACTTCCGCGATCAGAGCGCTGGCGCAGGCGTCATTCCAGGGAATCTCTGGAATGTACGACAAGGCCGAGCCGAAGTACTGGTTGTTGGTCGCACTCCAGTAGGCGCTTAGCGGCGCTCCGCCGGTCTTCGAGTTATAGCTATCCTCGAAATCGGTGCCGCCTACGGACACGTTGTAGGGCGTCTCACCCCATCCGGTAACCCCCAAGCTGGCAACGTCATACTGAGAACCAACTGAGAAGAGGTTGGAGCAACCGGACGGCCCTTCGTCGCCCGAGGAGACGAAAACCGAGATGCCCTGGGCGGCGGCCTGCTGATAGGTCTGGTAGAAGGCCGCGTTCATGCCCTGGCCAGTGAAGGCTTCGCATAGGCCATAACTGATGCTCACCACGCCGGGATAGGGGCCGGCTGCGTTGATCAGGTTCTGCAGGGCGATTTGTCCGCCGAAGGTAAACGTGCTCGACGCGCACGCCACCAGTTCGATCTGCGCACTGGGTGCGACGGCGCTGGCGACTTCCACATCGATGGCCGCTTCGCCGTCGTCGCCATTGGTCCCGGGATCGCTGCAGCCGGGATGGATCTGACTGTAGCTGCCCAGAGGGAAATTCTGCGACAAGCCGAAGGTGGAGCGATAGGTGTTCCAGTCGCTGGCGCCGTTCGAGCCGGCCGTGCCGTAGGTGTCGGTGTCTTCAATCAGGGCGATGGTCTGTCCTTGTCCCGAGATACCGGCGTTGTACAGCGGATTCAGGTTGTAGATGGTCTGATTGTCCTGCGGCGTGATGGCGTAGCAGCTGCCGGGTTCCGTGGGCAGCGCGGTGGAACTGCAACCCGAGAACGTGTACTGCGGCGCGCGCCGGTACATGGGTTCAGGGCGGAAGCTGTTCAACGAGAAGAAGCCTTTGATGACGGGCGCCAGTGCCGCCGGAATCTGCGGATCGCTCATGTTGGCGAGTTGCGGCTGGCCGCCCACCTGGAGGTGCGCGATCTGGGTGTGGAAGGCCTGCGCGATGGCGCCGACCGTGCCCGAGATGTCGATCACCATCTTATTGGGATAGACCTGATTGATGACGAATCCCTGAGACTCCAGCCAATTGGTGATCTTCTGGATGTCCTCGGCCGCTACGCCATAGGTGTTGCCAAGTTGCTCCGGCGTCAACCACTGGTGAAAGTTGGGCGAGCTCCGGTCGTTAAGGGAGTCGATGTACTCTTCGAGCGCCTGCTCCTGTTCAGGAGAGCGCTGGAGGAAGAGAAGTATATGCTCGAGCGGCATGGCAGGCGAAGCTGGACCCTGGTAGGTGAAGGCGCTCTTTGCCTCAGGGCGCGTGTTGCCGGGCAGCGGCACATACACATGCTGATCGATGGCTTGGGTGATGCGAGGCGTCGGCGAAACGCTGGAACCGTTCTGCAGGCCCCTCGGCGCAGCATAGGCAGCAAGCGAAAAGGTTGCGACGAATGTCAGCAGCAAAAGACACAACAGACAGATCAGGGACTTTCTTGTCATGGAACTCCTTCAGCGCCAGTGCACGAGGCGCGAATTCATATGGGTTCTGGCTTTGAACCTAGGGGCGCTCGGAAATTGGCCGCTGGCAGCTAACGCCAGGGATAAAGAGTTCAGTCAGAGGACGGCTCGGAGACAAGGTGGCCGGCCAGATCGCGCAATGTAAACCGCTATTTGCTGCGCGTGCAAAGTACTTACGTCTGGGTTGCGATCCTGTGGAAGATAGACCTGAACAAAATAGGAGGCAGGGGAGTCTCTAGTTTGCCGGCGGCCGCACTCACAGTCCGAGTCGCGATAAGCACACGCGAATCGGTTCACAAGAAGGTACCCCGGACGGAGTTGCAGGAGGAATACAACTTAGGTGGTATCGTGCAAGGCGGCTGATGGATTGGCCATTAGAATCGGCTGAACGGATGTCGCGCACCAAGCCCCTTCCCAAGACCAGAGACCGAAATCGCCGGCGACCGGCGTCGGTTGAACGCCGGCGGCCGGCTCCGTTCCTCAATGGCAAGAAGCTGGCGGGCCTCAGCGTTGCGCTCGCCGCGGCGACCATCGCGCTGTACAGCGCGGCCATCGGACACGGCTTCGTCGCGCTGGACGATCGCGAATACGTCACCGCCAATACGCACATTCGCGGCCTCGGCTGGGAGAACATCAAGTGGGCGTTCACCGCGCTGGATGCGGCGAACTGGCATCCACTGACCTGGCTTTCGCATGCCCTCGACTACCAGCTGTTCGCGCTGAATGCCTGGGGCCATCACCTGGACAGCGTGCTCATCCACGCGCTGAATGCGGTGCTGCTGTTTCTGCTGCTGCGCTGGATGACCAGGCGCACCGGGCCGAGCCTCCTGGTGGCCGCGCTGTTCGCGGTGCATCCCATCAACGTCGAGTCAGTGGCCTGGGTTTCCGAACGGAAAAATGTCCTGAGCACGCTCTTCTTGCTGCTGACGCTGGGCGCGTACGCGTGGTATGCGCAGAAGCCGGGCGGGCGGCGCTACCTGCTGGTGGTCGCGCTGTTCGCCGCCTCGCTGATGGCGAAGCCGATGGGCGTTACGTTGCCGTTTGTCCTGTTGCTGCTGGATTATTGGCCGCTGGAGAGGATGTCGTTCAGCGGCGCGGCGGAGCGCACGGGGCTGCGGCGACTGCTGCTGGAGAAGGTCCCGCTGCTGCTGCTCTCAGCGGCAAGTTCGTATATGACGCTGAGGGCACAGCGGCCGGCGGTGCAGGGCCTGGAGGAGTTCTCGCTGGGCAATCGCATCGTGAACGCTATCGTTGCTTACGGGCTGTACCTGTGGAAGACGGTGTGGCCGGCGCAGCTTGCGATCTATCCGCATGAGCTTGGGACGCTGCCGGCATGGCAGTGGATGTTGTCGGCCGTGGCGCTGATCGGCGTTACCGTGCTTGTGGTTCGATTTCGCGATAAGCGCTACCTGCCGGTTGGCTGGTTCTGGTTTTTAGGCACGCTGGTTCCCGTGCTCGGACTGGTGCAGGTGGGCGAGTACGCGATGGCCGACCGTTACGCCTACATTTCGTTGATCGGCATCTTCATCATGATCGCGTGGGGGCTCGCAGACCTTGCGGTAGCGAAATATGTGCGCCCGGGGTGGTGCGTCGTGGCGGCGGTATGCGTGTTGGCCGCGCTGAGCGCCGTCACTGTTCACCAGATCGGCTACTGGGCAAGCGATTACGACCTGTATGCGCACGCCCTGGCGGTGGAGGAGACTCCCTTCGCGCACAACGCCGTGGCGATGGCGCTGCTGAATCCTGCCGCGGAACTAACGCCGCAGGACCTGGAAAACTTTCCGTCCGAGCCGATGCGGCTGGACGACGCCCGCCGGCACTTCGAGCGCGCGCTGCAACTGCGCCAGTCGCAGGCGCCGGAAGGCTCTCTGTGGGACAAGGCCAGGACCTTGAACAATCTGGGGAACCTGGATCGCATGCAGAATCGGCTGGACGCAGCCAGCCAGGATGACCAGGCCGCGCTCGCGATTTATCGGCAGCTTGCGCAGCGCCATCCGGACATGTACCTGCCCTATCTCGCAGTTACGCTGAATAATCTGGGGGCCGTGCTGCGGCTCCAGGGGCATCTGGATGAAGCGCGCAAAGACTACGAGGAGTCCTTGCAGCTCAACCGGCAACTGGCGAAGCGGGACCCGGCCAAGTACCTGCCGAACGTGGCGCTGGTGCTCAATGAGGATGGGCGCGTGGATGCAAGCCAAAACCGCATGGACGACGCGCGCGCACATTATGAGGAGGCGTTGCAGATCGAGCGCCAACTGGCCGGGCAGAGCCCTGACGTTTACCTGCCGCAGCTGGCGATCACCTTGACTAACTTCGGCGTTCTCGATGCCGTCCAGCGGCGCATGGACGATGCTCAGCACCATTACAACGAGGCTTTGCAGATCGACCGGCAACTGGCCAGGCAGAATGCCGACGTTTACCTGCCCGACCTGGTGATGGCGCTGAGCAACATGGGAAGAGTGGAACGCTTGCAAGGCCGGATTGAAGACTCCCGCGCACATTATGAAGAGGCCTACACCCTGTTGCAGAAGCTGATGCAACAGAGCAACGCCTACGCGAACGAGATGGCGCAAGTTGAGGCTGGTCTGGAAGAACTGCAACACCTGTCTCCATCCCCAGCGATTCGTTCAGCAGCGACACCCGCCCGGCGCTGAGCCCAGACGATCGAGTACTCGACCACATCTGTGCCATTGACAGCGCAGTTGTCCTCATGCGAAAGTGCGGCGCAAGATTACGACATTTGGGCGGAGGTGGGTTGTATGGCGATCGTTGGCGTACTGGAAACCGGCCTGTTTGCTGGAACCATCAATACTTCCTTCAGCTTCTCAGCGCAGCATAATTTCGCTGCTTCCTCCATTTGGAGTCGGCCTTATTTGCAGGAGGTCAGCGTAAACGACGACGACGGCAGCGTGACCTTGTCCGTCTCGCAATTCAAGGACAACCACGGCACACACAACGGGAAATTTACCCCCGGTATTTTCGCCGACCACTGCACCAGCGTCACATTCCATATGTCGACGACCGACTGCATAGCCAGCGCTGTTCTTACAACCGAATTCTTTGGGTAAGGAGGGGTGATGCAATACAACGGACCCGTCCCCATCGAGCAGGAAAGCGTCGTTGTCATCTACGACACGAAGACGGGAGCAGTGATTCATCGCCACCACGCCATAACAGCGAAGGGCGGCGCGCACCCGGACCAGAAGACGCTGGAACACGACGCCATGGAGCAGTTGACGCTGGCGCGGCCGCAGATCAAAGCCGGCGAAACTGCGATTCTCCACGTCGATCCGGCTTCACTCGAGGCACGCACGCTGTACAAAGTTGACGTGACCAAGCGGGTGCTGGTGAAGATTGAGCCTCCCAAGAAGTAGGCGTCGCCGCTGCCGTGTCGTCTTAATCGATGGTTTGCTGCTGAGCAAAAAACTCCTGCCGTCTGGTTCAACGGCAGGAGTGATTTTGCAAACCAGCTTCGGTACGACTAGATGTCGTAATACATCTGGAACTCGTAGGGATGCGGACGCAGACGCATGGCGTTGACTTCCTTCTCCCGCTTGTAGTCGATGTAGGTGTTCAGCATCTCTTCGGTGAACACATCGCCCTTCAGCAGGAACTGGTAGTCCTTCCCCAAATGATCCAGCGCGCCTTCCAGCGAGCCGGGCATCGACGGGACCTTTGCCAGCTCCTCCGGACCCAGATCGTAAATGTCCTTGTCGAGCGGCTGGCCGGGATCGAGCTTGTTCTCGATGCCGTCGAGTCCTGCCATCAGCATGGCCGAGAACGCGAGATACGGGTTGCAGCTCGGATCGGGCGGCCGGAACTCCACACGCTTCGCCTTGGGCGATGCCGAATACATCGGGATGCGACATGCCGCCGAGCGGTTGCGGCGCGAGTACGCGAGGTTGACCGGCGCTTCGAAGCCGGGCACCAGGCGCTTATACGAGTTTGTGGTCGGCGCGATGATGGCCGACAGCGCCGGGCCGTGCTTGATCAGCCCGCCGATGTACCACAGCGCAAGCTGCGACAGTCCGGCATAGCCGTCGCCGGCGAACAGCGGCTTGCCGCCCTTCCACAGCGACTGGTGCGTGTGCATGCCGCTGCCGTTGTCCTGGAACAGTGGCTTGGGCATGAAGGTCACCGTCTTGCCATACTGGTTGGCGACGTTCTTCACGATGTACTTGTAGAGCATCATGGAGTCGGCCGACTTGATGAGCGAGTCGAACTTCAGGTCGATCTCGGTCTGGCCGCCGGTGGCGACTTCGTGATGGTGGCACTCGACGGTCAGACCGCAGTTCTGCATGGTCATCGCCATCTCGGTGCGCAGGTCCTGGTAATGATCGGTCGGTGCTACGGGGAAATAGCCTTCTTTGTAGCGCGGGCGATAGCCCAGGTTGTTCTCCACCCGGCCCGAGTTCCAGCGGCCCTCTTCGGCGTCGATGAAGTAGAAGCCCTCGTGCTCGTTCTGGTCGAAGCGCACGTTGTCGAAGATGAAGAACTCGGCTTCGGCGCCGAAGTAGGCGGTATCGGCCAGGCCGGTTGAGGCGAGATACATCTCGGCTTTCTTGGCGATATAGCGCGGGTCGCGATCATAGCGCTGCTTGGTGACCGGATCGATAACGTCGCAGACCATCACCAGCGTGGGAACTTCGGTGAACGGATCCAGCATGTATTTCGCGGGATCGGGAATGAGCAGCATGTCGCTCTCATGGATGGCTGCCCAGCCGCGAATGGACGAGCCATCCATGCCGAAGCCTTCTTCGAACGAAGCCTCGCTGAGCTGATTAATAGGATAAGAAACGTGGTGCCACAGCCCGGGAAGATCGGTGAAGCGCAAGTCGAGCACCTGCACGTTATGTTCTTTCACGAACTCCAGGACTGTCTTGGGATCAGGCTTAGGATCGGACATTCGAACCCCTCCTCTAAAGGCCCGGGCAGACGTGCCGCGCCGGCTGGGTGGTTAGTCTTGCGTTTGAAGCTACGGAAGGCCGAGCCACTCGCCCTGCGCGCGGAAAGCGACCTTCCGAATAGGAAACCGGAGTTGAAAACTGCATGAATGGATTTTGTGTGGGGTGAAGGCCACGGTCCTCGGCCCACAGATCAGGATAGGCGCTGCGGTGGGCAGGAGGAAATCCAATATTTTTATAGTGGCGATAAGCCGCATTTATAGCGGCTAACCCGATGATTCATCGCGCTATAGGTGTTGGATCGCCGCGACTGGTGCACGATTTCCGATGCAATTCGCACGCGGCAGAGTTCGATCTTCATCTGCTGCGCAGCCATTTATTACATGCTCGTGAATGCCAAACTTGGTTCCTTCCAAGGGATTTGCAGCTTTTTGAAGCTCCCGTAAACACACGTTGATGGACCGCGGCTCACCATGGTGTTATGAACCAGGGTGCATGGCCAAGCTCCTCCGCCGCGCCGATACGCGCCAGAATTCGGCGAAGCGATGCCGCGCCGCCGACCTCTGGGCTGGCATCGCCTTATAGGGTGAAGTTGGCGAGCAATGCGCAGGAGTTTCGCGCCGCCCTGCGTTTGCGTTACGAAGTCTTCAACCTGGAGCTGCGCGAGGGGCTGCAGTCGTCCCACTCGACCGGCTGCGACTTCGACCGCTTTGACGCCGTGGTCGACCACGTTATTGTGAAGTGCGCGTATTCAGAGCGCGTGGTGGGCACGTATCGCCTGCAAACCGGCATGACGGCCGCTCGCAATCTCGGCTACTACAGCGAACAGGAATTCAACTTCAAGCCGTTCGAGCCGCTGCGGCGCGAAGTATTGGAGCTGGGCCGCGCGTGCATTCACCAAGACCATCGCAATGCGCAGGTACTGATGCTGCTGTGGAAGGCGATTGCGCAATACGGCATTCAGCGCGGCTGCCGCTATCTGATTGGGTGCAGCTCGGTGACCACGCAAGATCCCGCGATCGGGACCGGGGTGTACAACAAGCTGGAGAAATTCCTCGCGCCGTCGGAGCTGAGGACGGCGCCGCAGCCGGCGTACCGGTTCAATCTGGAATGCGCGGCTGCGGCCGGCCCGGAAGAGGCCAGCGTGCCGAAATTGTTGCGCGCCTACCTCACTGTGGGAGCGCGGATTTGCGGCCCACCCGCGCTGGACCGGCAGTTCGGCACCATCGATTTCCTTACTCTTCTGGACCTGGCGCGCCTACCGAAGGGACTGTTCTCGCGTGTAACGGCGTAACTTCAGGGCGGCTTCCTGGTGACCGGGTAGTGCGGGCCTTCAGGCCCGCGTTAAACCCTGCGTCGAGAGCGGCCTGAAGGCCGGCACTACCCTTTCTGCCGCGACTTCTTGATCAGCTTCATCGCCGTGTTCGTGCCCTTGCAGCCGAGCAGCTTGAATTTCTTTCCCCGCGCCTGGTTGTAGGCAACGAAGAAATTTTCCAGCTCTTTGATCATGTGGCTGTTCAAGTCCTTCGGCTCCTTGATGTCGGCGTGAACGTGCGATTGCTTGGCAACGGCCAGCACGCGATCGTTGCGCATCGTCTTGCCGTCCTCGCTCTGCTCGGCTTCAATCACGCCGACGATGCGCGCCTCCACAATGCAGCCGGTGAACGCCGGCTCGTCCATCAGCAGCAGCACGTCGAGCGGATCGCCGTCCTCCGCTTTGGTCTGCGGCACGAAACCGAAGTCGTAGGGAAATACCATGCCTTCGGCGAGAACGCTGCTGAGAGTGTAGCTTCCGAGCTCAGGATCGTATTTGAACTTGTTGCGGCTGCCCTTCGGCGTCTCGATGACGACGCGCAGGCTTTCCTTTCCGGTCGTGAAAGGATCGATTTGATTAGGCGGAGTGAGCTTTTTCGCTTTGGGCATTCTCTCGCGCACCTTTGCGGCACGAACTGGGTACGATGCGTGTAATCTGGCAAGCGGATGTCGTGAGCGCGCGTTGTAGAAGAGGAGAGAGCTGCTGAAGAGGCTCTGGCGAAGAATCCGGCGATTGGGTTTATTGGCGGCGATAGCGAGCAGCGGCCTTTGGCGGCATCGCAAGCTGCCGGCCGACGCCTCGCGCGCGCAAGCTGCCGAGTGGCTGCACCAAACCCTCGGACGCGCGTTGCAGGCCGTCAACGTGCAGTTACATATCTCGGGGTCGCCGCCCGCACAAGGGCTCGTGGTCAGCAATCACGTCAGCTATCTCGACATCATTGTGTATAGCGCGGCGCTGCCCTGCGTCTTCGTGTCCAAGGCCGAGGTGGAGCGATGGCCGGTGATCGGGCGATTCGCGAGGTGGGCGGGGACGGTGTTTGTGCGACGGCACGATCGCTCCGACGCGGCGCGCGCCAACGTCAGCATCGGCGCGGCGCTGCGTGATGGCGTGCCGGTGATGCTCTTCCCCGAAGGGACGACGACCGACGGCGATCGCGTTCTGCGCTTTCACTCGACAATGCTCCAGCCGGCGATCGCCACGGCTGCGACGATCGCTCCCTGCGCCATTCGTTACGAATTGGACGAAGGCGACGTTGCCCGCGAGGTCTGCTGGTGGGGCGATATGAGACTGCTGCCGCACTTGTGGAATCTGCTGGGCAAGGAATCGATTCGCGCGTGGGTCGTGTTTGGCGACGCGATGCAGGCCAGCGGCGACCGCAAGCGGCTCAGCGCGGTGCTGCATGAAGATGTGGTGCGATTGTTTGGGGAGCTTCGCACGCCCGGGCAGGTGACTCTAGACCAGGTCGAATTCCCTCGAGGGTAGCAAGCCCTTGCCGCTAGCTACTGGTTGCTGCCTTTTTCACCTCGATCCCCAGCTCCTTCAGCTGGCGTTCGCTGACCGGCGTGGGCGCGTCTACCATCAGGTCAACGGCCTTGGCGGTTTTGGGGAAAGGAATCACTTCGCGCAGGCTCTCCGCGTTGGCGAGAATCATGACGATGCGGTCGAGTCCGAGCGCGATGCCGCCGTGCGGCGGCGTGCCGTACTGGAGCGCTTCGAGGAAAAAGCCGAAGCGCGACTGTTGCTCCTCCGGCGACATGCCCAGCGCCTTGAAGATCTTCGCCTGAATGTCCTGGCGATGGATACGGATCGAACCCGAGCCTAGCTCGGTGCCGTTGAGCACGACGTCGTAGGCGAGCGCGCGCACTGCACCGGGATCGGACTCCAGCTTGTCCATGTCCTCATCGTGCGGCGAGGTGAAAGGATGGTGCGCGGCGTTCCAGCGGCCTTCGGTCTCGTCCCACTCGAACATGGGGAAGTCGGTGACCCAGAGCAAGCGATAGTCGCCGGACTTGCCCGTCTTCTGGAAGAGCTTGTGGCGGTCGGCGAATTCCTGCGCCAGTGCGAGGCGCACCTGGCCGGCGCCTTCATACACTTGGCGTTCGCGTGTGGAAAGTCGAGGACGGCTGCCGGGGACATTTCCTGACGCGCCGCTTCCAGCGGGAGCCGCCCCGGTTGCGGCGGGTGGCTTCTGTCCCTCATTGCCGTCGCCGAACGACACGGTGCCTGAGGCCACCAGCACGATGTAATCGTCGCTCGCGCTGCCGCTCATCTCACGCACCTTCGCCATGGCGTCGGGGAACGACTTCTCCAGCCGCTTGCTGTCGTCGAGAACCTTGATCCCCTGCTGCGCCAGCTTCGCGGGGTAGAGTTGCCGCAGCCCGTCGCGCTCCTTGCGCGAGAGCTCGCCGACGGCGGGGATTCGCACAGCAACTACAGGCAGCGAGCTGTCGAGACCCAGACCCTGCAAATTCTCCGGCGCGAATGCGGCGCGGACCTCCGTAAGCGGCGGCAGGCGCAGGTCCGGCTTGTCGATGCCGTAAAGCCGAATCGCATCGTCGAAGCTCATCAGCGGGAAAGGTGTCTCCAGCTTCACGCCGATGCACGAGAATGCGGCTTGCAAGAATCCTTCGACCACGCGAAATACCGTCTCCGGCCGCGGGAAGCTCATCTCCAGATCGATTTGCGTGAACTCCGGCTGGCGATCGGCGCGCAAGTCTTCGTCGCGGAAGCAGCGCACAATCTGAAAGTACTTGTCGAAGCCCGAGATCATCAGGATCTGCTTGAACAATTGTGGCGATTGCGGCAGCGCGTAAAACTCGCCGGGATAGACGCGGCTGGGCACCAGGTAATCGCGCGCGCCCTCAGGCGTAGAGCGCGTCATGAACGGCGTCTCGATTTCGAAGAAGCCCTGCCCATTCAGGTACTCGCGAATGGCGATAGCGACCTTGTGACGCAGCTCGATATTGTGCTGCATCTCCACGCGGCGCAGATCGATGTAGCGATACTTGAGCCGTACCTCTTCGTTGGCCAGCGTGGTGTCGGCGGGCGTGAAGGGCAGCGGCTTGCAGTCGTTGAGCAGGCGCAGTTCATCGGCCACGACCTCGATCTCGCCAGTCGGGATGTTCTTGTTCACCGTGCCGGCATCGCGCGGCTTCACGTGGCCGATGACCGCGACGACGAATTCCGAGCGCACCGCGGTGGCTTTGTCGTGGACTTCGGCGCCGGCGTCGGCGGTAACGACCACCTGCGTGATGCCAGTGCGGTCGCGCAGGTCGAGGAAGATGAGATTGCCGAGATCGCGGCGCCGGTTCACCCAGCCCATCAACACAACCTTGGAGCCCGCGTCGGACGCGCGCAGCTCGCCGCACATATGAGTTCGTTTGAGTTCGCCTAAGAAGTCGAGCATATGGGTAGCACTCAGCTGTCAGCACTCAGCATTCAGCCAGTACAGATTCGACCGTGAGCGGTGGAATGTGCTGAATACTTAATTCTATCGTTTCAAGAGTGACAGGAAAGTGACGCGTGCCGTCGCGCACGGGTCCGAGTGACGCAGGCCACTGTTCCCAGACGATGGGATGAGTGGGGCACTGCTGCCCGGCGCATGCAATCCGTTCGCTGTAATATAGCCGTATTGCATGTGGGGCTGATGAAGCAACGATGTCAGACATGCGGTTGGGAGTTCGAGGAGGCGACGCCCTTCTGCGCCCATTGCGGCAGCCGCATTGAGTACGCAGCGGCCGCCGTCGGTTCAGAGGAAGCTACGCTGGCAGCCACGGCTTTGAATGTACCTCCTCCCTCGCCGGCGGTGCGCCGCCGCCCGGTTTCATCCAGTTCCTCGCAGGAAGATGGGCGCTTCGTCCCCGGCATGCTGGTCGCCGGGCGCTATCGCATCATCTCGCTGCTGGGCCGCGGCGGCATGGGCGAGGTCTACCGCGCCGACGACCTTAGCCTGGGCCAGTCGGTCGCGCTGAAATTTTTGCCTGAGGCCGCAACCGACGAGCTCACGCTCGATCGCTTCCGCAACGAGGTCCGCATCGCGCGCCGCATCTCGCATCCCAACGTCTGCCGGGTTTACGACATTGGGCAATCCGACAATCAGGTCTTCCTCTCGATGGAGTACATCGACGGCGAAGACCTGTCCTCGCTGCTGCGCCGCATCGGACGCCTGCCGGCCGACAAGGCGCTGGAGATCGCGCGCAAGATTTGCGCCGGACTGGCCGCCGCGCATGACAAGGGCGTTCTGCATCGCGACCTGAAGCCCTCGAACGTGATGCTCGACGGGCGCGGCGAAATCCTCATCATGGACTTCGGGCTTGCCGGCCTGGCGCATGAGATCGAAGACGTGCGCAGCGGCACGCCTGCCTACATGGCGCCGGAGCAGCTCTCCGGGAAAGAGGTCACGGCGCGCAGCGATATCTATTCGCTCGGCCTGGTGCTGTACGAGCTGTTCACCGGCAAGCCGGCATTTCAGGGCTACACCCGCGACGAAGTCATGCGGGTGCGGCGCACGAGCACGCCGCATCGTCCTTCGACGCTGGTGCGGGACATGGATCCTACCGTGGAGCGGGCGATCTTGCGCTGCCTGGCGGAGGAGCCGGAAGACCGGCCCTCGACGGCGCTGATGGTTTCGGCGGCACTGCCCGGAGGCGATCCGCTGGCCGCCGCCCTGGCTGCGGGCGAAACGCCTTCACCGCAACTGGTCGCCGCCGCCGGCGAGACCGCTGGCATGCCGGTACGCGCCGCGCTGATTGCGGTGGCCGCCGCCTTGGTTGGGCTGATTGCCTTCTTCATCATGGGATCAAGAACCAGTGCAACGGCGGCCATGGACCTTCCTTATTCGGCTGAGGTCCTGCAACAACGCGCGCGGGACATCGTGCGGCAGCTTGGCTACACCTCCGCGCCGGTCGATGCGGCCAACGGTCTGTCCTATCGAGACGATTACCTCGAGTATCTCGATCATGCCGGCGGGGAGCACCCCAATTGGAACCTTGTCTACAAGAGCCGCCCCGCGCTGATGATGTTTTGGCGCCGTGAGAGCCCCGACTACATGGTTGCCACCGAGTACAAGAGCAATCTGTTGACGCCGGGTCTGGTGAGCCTGGACGATCCACCTCCCACATTGTCGGGGATGACGGCGGTTTCGCTCGATCCGCAAGGCCGGCTGGTGCGCTTCGCGGCCATTCCGCCGCAGCAAGAAAAAGACGCTGCGAATCTGTCGGTGCAACCGTACGACTGGAAGGAACTGTTCACGCTCGCCGGTCTCGACATGGCGCAGTTCCAGCCAGCCACGCCGGCGTGGAATTCGCTGGGGGCATCCGACGCCCGTGCCGCCTGGACCGGCGTGTGGCCGGGGACCTCGAAGCCGTTGCGGGTCGAGGCGGCCAGCTGGCACGGCAAGCCAGTGTTCTTCGAGTTGATCGGCGACTGGACCGAGCCCGACCGCATGGTTGACGAAAAACCAGAAGGGGAGTGGGCCAAGATATCGCCGGTGCTGCTGGTGTTGTTTGTGCTGGCCCTGCTGGCAGGCGCGATCTGGCTGGCCCGCCGCAACTACGTGCAGCAAAAGAGCGATACGCGAGGAGCGGTCCGGCTCGGACTTCTGATCTTCGCTTTGGAGATGCTGGTGTGGCTGTTTACCGCGCATTTCGTTCCCAGCCTGGGTTCGTTCGGTCTTTTCATTCTGGCCAGCAGCGGGGCCATCTTCATCTCCGCTGTCTTCTGCATTGTGTACCTGGCCATTGAGCCATACGTGCGCCGGCATTGGCCACACGCTATCATCTCGTGGTCACGCCTGATGTCGGGACGGGTTCGCGATCCGCTGGTCGGCCGCGACGTTCTCTACGGCGTGATCCTGGGAATCAGTTGGGTACTGATCATCGAGATTGCCCGCCTGGCGTTGCAACATATTCACGCCGAACCCGATCTGCCTTCCTTCTCTTTTCTTCTCGGCCCCAGGCAGGCGATAGGCGCCGTTTTCTCGCACGCGGCGGTGTCGGTGCAAATTACGCTGGTCTTCTTCTTCCTGATGTTTGCGTTTCGGGTGTTGCTGCGCAAGCCATGGCTGGCCGCACTGGCGTTTGTTGCCTTCTGGACGCTCATCAAGTCCTATGGCGAGCACCATTTTCTGCTGACTGTCCCGACGTGGATCGCTATCTACGGCATTGCGGCATTTGTCGTGATGCGCTTCGGCTTTGTCGCCCTGGCGGTCGGAATCTTTACCGCGGACCTGCTGGGCAGCGTTCCCATCACCACAGATTTTTCCGCGTTCTACGTGGGAGCACCGATCTTCATCCTCGCCCTGGTCGCCGCCATGGCGGTGTGGGGATGTTACTGCGGCCTGGCCGGACAAAAGCTGGTGAAGGAGAATCTGTTCGAGTAGCGATATCGGGTAGAGCGAGGATGGGGAGACCTTCACGCATGCCGATACGGCAGCGTCACCTTCACCCGGCATCCTCGTGCGTCGGGACGGTTCACCAGCTCGATCGACCCGCCGTGCGCTTCCACGATCTGCTGCGACAGCACCAGGCCGATGCCTGAACCGCCGGGCTTCGTCGTGTAAAACGGCACAAACGCATTGCTGGGATTCAGCAGCCCGATGCCGTTGTCGTCGACAATGAGCGCCACCTTGCCGTTCGTCTTCTCCCAGCGCATGGTGACCTCAGGATCGCCCGTCTGTGCCGACTGCGCCTGCTCCAGCGCGGCGTCCACGGCGTTGCGAACAAGGTTGATCAGCATCTGTTCGATCAGGTCGGGGTCGAGCATGAGCGCGAGCTCGCCGTCAGAATCGATCCTCACCGGCAGCCGCGTTTCCAGTGCAGCCACGCGCTCGAACAACGGCCGCAACAGGGTCGGCTGAAGGGTTGGCGAAGGCATCGTCGCCAGCCTGCGATAGGACTGCAAAAAGCGATGCAGCGCGGCGGTGCGCGCCTCGATGATGCCGAGCCCGCGCTGGAAGTCGGCGTTTTGCGCCTCCGGCAGCTCAGGTAGCGGCAGGCGCGAGGACAGGCTGCCGGCAATCGAGATAATGGGCGCCAGCGAGTTGTTCAGCTCGTGGCCGAGCACACGGATCAGCCTCTGCCAGGCACTACGCTCTTCTTCGCGTAACGCACGGCTCACGTCCGACAACACGATCAGCGTGTGCGGCACGCCGCTTTGCCGGAACGAACGGCGACGCAGCATCCAACGCGCGTTAGGCGCCGAGTATGGCAACGCGACCAGCGTCTCGTTCGCTGCCTCAAAGCAGGCGTCGAGCCCCAGGTCGCTGGCGCTCTTGCCCAGCAGGCGTGCCGCGGGTTGCTGAAGCAGGCGCTCGCCGGCGGCGTTCATCAGGCGCAGCACGTGGTCGGGATCGAAGGTAAACAGCGGGGCGTCGATTTCCTCCACGACGCGGCGTAACAGCGCGTTGGCTTCGATGGTCTGAAGGCGCTGCTCGGTGAGGATGTCGGCGAGCGAATTGATCTCCAGCGCCAGCTCGCCCATGGCGTCATTGCGGGCCGCTCCCCGCGCGCGAAACGAGTAGTCCTCCTCGCGCAGCGCACCCACCACGTTGCTCAGCGTTTGCAACGGATGGACGACCTGCTCCAGCAGCGCAATGGTCAGCACCAGCCAGAGGAACAGCTCCAGGACGGTGAGCGAAATCTTCACGTCCTGCGACCAGGGGCGCGTCCAGATGAGCACGGTGCCGAATGCCAGGCCGGGTAGCGCAGCGAGAATCGCAAACAGGGCAACGCGTTTTTCGTAGAGAAGACGAAGGCGACGGCGCGAGGGCGGAGGAGTGGAGGCATGGCCCTCGCCAACCGTTTTCCTCAGGACACTGGCGTGGATGAGCCCGGAGTCGTCGTCCAAGGCCGACCTCATTCCTGACCCGGGTTCGCCTGCGAAGCTAGATTCCATAGCGTTCCATGCGGCGGTACAACGCGCCGCGGCTCAAACCGAGCGCCTCCGCCGCCTGGCTCACATTGCCGTGAAAGCGCTGCAGGGCTTTGCGGACGAGAATGCCTTCTACTTCTTCAATGCTCAATTCCTCCAGGTTCGGCCCTTGCGAGCGCTGCTGCACGTTGAGGCCGAGGTCGGATACCTGAATCTCCTCGCTGCGGCACATGAGCACGGCGCGTTCCAGCGTGTGCTCCAACTCGCGCACATTGCCGGGCCAGCTGTACTGCATCATGGCCTGCAACGCGGGCGGGGCGAAGCCGGTCACCGGCACGCGATAGCGCGCAGCATATCGCTTCAGGAAGTGCGCGGCAAGCGCGGGGATGTCCTCGCGGCGTTCGCGCAGCGCGGGAACGTGGATCTCGACCGTGTTCAGGCGAAACAACAGGTCCTCACGGAACTGGCCGGCGGCGATGGCCTCCTGCACGTTGATGTTGGTGGCGGAGATCACGCGCACGTTGATGCGCTTGGTGCGCGAGGAGCCCACACGCTCGATCTCGCCGGTCTCCAGCACGCGCAGTAGCTTGGCCTGCTGGCGAATGGGTACGTTGCCGATTTCGTCGAGGAAGATGGTGCCGCTGTCGGCCAGCTCAAAACGTCCGATGCGGTCCATGCGCGCGTCGGTGAAGGCGCCTTTGACATGGCCGAAGAGTTCGCTCTCAAAAGTGCCCTCGGGCAGCGCGCCGGTGTTGACTGCGACCAGAGGCATGGATGCGCGGGGTGACAGCGCGTGCAGCGTCTGCGCGACAACTTCCTTGCCGGTCCCGTGCTCGCCGGTGACGAGCACGTTTGCGTCCGAGGGCCCGATGCGCGCGATGGTCTGGAGCACCGGTTGCATGGCCGGCGCGGTGGCGATGAACTCGGGACGGCCTTCGGCGCGGTGCAGACGGGCCTCAGCCTCCAGCTGCTGCGTGCGCTGGAGCGCGCGATGCAGCTCGACCTGGGTGCGCAGGATGGCCAGCAGGCGCTCGTTCTCCCACGGCTTCTGGAGGAAGTCGCGTGCGCCGCGACGCATCGCTTCGACTGCCAGTCCCACGTTGCCCCAGGCGGTCATCACGATGACGGGGATGTTGCTGTCGAGGGCGACGATCTCGGAAAGCAGGTCGAGCCCTTCCTGGCCGGAGGTGGTGTCACGGGTGTAATTCAGGTCAATGAGGATGGCGTCGTAGAACTCGCTGGCGATTGCCTCGCGAACCGCCGCGGGAGACTTCGCCGTGTCCACCTCGAATCCCGCGGGACGCAACAACAGTTCCAAGGCTTCGAGGATATGCGGCTGATCGTCGGCGACCAGGATGCGTCCGGCGCGCTGGCGGTCGCGGGAGTCGCTCGCGACCGGTCGATCGGCTTGGGTTGGTGTACGTGGCAAAAAGATCTCCGTCTTACATGTCTCGGCTAATGCCGGCCTTCATGCCTGCGTTAACGTTCGTCTCTTCTCCACGGTGCGTCGCCTATGAAATAAGCGACGCACCGCTGCTTCAATAGGTCGCGAGCGAACGCGGTGCTGAAGCGCCGCCTACCCCATCAATGCGCCGTGCCGTCCACGGCATCCTGAAGCTGGATGCTGTTCTCCTCCAGCGTGGTCCCGGTGGCGCGCTGCAACTCCAGCTTCGACTTCTGATACGCAGTGCTGGCATTCACCAGGTCGAGTTCCGCCAGCGCGAGATCGCGCTGCGCGGTCAACGTCTGAAAGCTGGAGCCCGCGCCCAATTCCTGTTCCTTCTGCATGATCGTGAACGTTTTCTGCGCCAGGTCGCGCGCCTTGCGCGCGGCGTCCACCCGCGCCCGGCCCTGCTCCAGCGCGTACTCCGCGTTGCGTACTTCGATGCGGATCTGCTTCTTCAATTGCTGCTCGCGCAGCTCCGCCTGGCGATACTCCAGCTCAGAGCGATACTGGTCAGCCTTGGCTACGCGGTTGCGAATCGGCACGTTCAAGTTGAGTCCGACCAGGTAGTCGGGTGACGAGCCGTTCCAGGCATTCTCAAACGCCCCATACCAGTTCGTGGGAACCAACTGGGGATTGGACCCGCCCGCGAACGCTGGATTCAGCGGCCCGGCAAGCCCGGTGCCGCCATAGAAACCTACCAAAGCGAGGGTTGGCAGCAACGCATTGGCGGCGGCCTTGCGCGTGATCTCACGGTTCTTCAGGTCGACGTCCGATTCCGACAGCTCCGGCCTCTGCACTAACGCCGCATCGATGAGGTCCTGGGTCGGCTTTTCCGGAATTTCCTGGACCGTGTCCAGCGTGTCGGTAGGAATGACTGGCATGGCTTCCAGCGCGGGATCGTCGAGGTTCTTGGTGAGCGCATTCTTAATTAACGATTCCTGGAGCTGAAGCGTTGTCCTGGCGACCGTCAGGTCCTGATCGCGCCTTGAAACCTCAGCCTCGGCGCGCATCACGTCCATGGCCGGGATCGCCTCCAATTGAAGCTGCTTCTTCGCGTTTTCCAGGCTCTGTTGCGCGAAGTTGAACGACTGCTCCGTCACCTTCTCCGCCTCGTAGGCGCTGACCAGGTCCCAGTAGATGTCGGCGATCTGAGTTATGGTGGCGATCACCTGCGTCTTGAAGGCGATGTCGGAGATCTTTTTGTTGTTCTTGGCGATGCGCAGATAGCGCAGATTGGGACCGGTCCCGAAGCCCGCCAGCAACTGTTGCTGGATCGTGATGCGATAGATCGAGTTCAGGTTTGGATTGATGCTGTTGAAGATGCTGTTGCTGGTCTGACGGTTGTTGTCGACCTCGACGCTGAAGCTGGTACCGGTTGGAAATGCCTGACTGTAGTTGAGATTCACCAGGCCAGTGTTGGTCTGCAACTCCGGCACGCCGTAAATCTGGACATTTGCCAGCGGCAGCGTCTGGTGCTCGAGGCTCATGATGCCGCTGAGGATGGGATCGTAGGACGATACATTGGTGCCGATGCCCAGAGTGGATTGCACCAGGCCGGCGGCTCCCGCGCCGGCGCCGCCGGCCCCGCTGGTCGTACCGCCGGCGCCGGCTCCCGGCGCACCTGCGCCGTAACCGCCAACACCTCCCCCAACCGTACCCTGAATCACGCCCGTGTTAACGCCGCGGAAGAAGCCCCCCGCCCGGGTGCGCTGAATGTCGGTATCGGCGATGGCCAGGTTATAGCGGGCGATCGCCAGATCGAGATTGTTCTCCAGCCCCAGATCGATGGCGTCCTGCAGGGAGATATACAGCTTGCCGTCGCGCATCAGCTGCTGGAGCCGAACCGAGTTCGCCAGGTTGGGCCTGGGGACTGTGTTGGGAGCGTACGCGTCAATGGGGTTGTGCGAATGTGGGATGGCAAGGCTGGCCGGGGTTGTGATGTGCAACGGCGCGATGGCAGGCTGGGTTCCAGTGGCCTGGGGCTGCGGCGTGGGCGCGTTGGGGATCTCCTGCTGGGCTTGCGCGCTCACCATAGTCCCACAGAGTAGCAATACCACAATGTGGTATAAAAACAAGCGAAGGGTCATGAACGGGTTGCCTCCTGCCCCTGCACCAACGCCGGATTGCCGGTGTCGCTTACCAGCCAGCCGTCTTTCATCTGGATAATCCGGCTGCCGTACGAAGCGTTCACTTCCGAGTGCGTTACCTGCACGATGGTCGTTCCCTCGCGATTCAGTTGGGTAAACAACTCCATGATCTCTTTGGCCTGGCTGGAATGCAGATTGCCCGTAGGCTCATCGGCCAGCAGCAGCGCCGGCTTGTGAATGACAGCACGGGCAATGCCGACCAGTTGCTGCTGTCCGCCGGAAAGCTGGTTGGGATACAGGTCCTTCTTGGCGACAATCTGGAAGTGATCGAGGCTCTCGGCCACCATGCCCTGCCTCTGACCGCGCGGGATGTCTTTATACGACAGCGGCAAATCGATGTTCTCCTGCACGGTGAGGTCATCCAGCAGATGGTAGCTCTGGAAGACCATGCCGATCTTGCGCTTGGCCAGTTCGGCGCGCTCTTTGCGCTTCAGCAGGTGGACTGGCTGCTCGCCAAACCAGTACTCGCCGGCCCATTGGTCGTCCAGCAGCGCCAGCACATTCAGCAGCGAAGACTTGCCCGCGCCTGACGGCCCCATGATAGTGATGAACTCGCCTTCGTTGATGGTGAGGTCAATGCGGCGCAGCACCCAGGTCTGCCCGGCGCCGGTCTTGTAGCTGCGTTCGACGTTTTTGAGTGTAATCATGAGTCTGGGTAGAGCGGACCTTCGGGTCCGCGTTCCCTGGCCTCCAAATTCTGTCATGGAGCCTTCATCGGCCCCTGTAACGCAGGCCTCAAAGCCTGCCCTGAGCGCAGTCGAAGGGGCTTGCTCTACCCTTACTCCCACCGCAACGCCTTCATCGGATCGATGCGCGCGGCCCTTCGCGCCGGGATGTAGCTCGCCAGCAATCCGCAGGAGAGAAGCAGCAGCGAGACGGCGATAATCGTAGCCGCATCGTAGGGAGCGGTTCCGTATAAGAAGCTGCGCAAGACACCGCTGGCGGCGATGGCAGCCACGATGCCGATGCCCACTCCGCTGGCGAGCAGTAACGCAGCGTGCCGCAGCACCAGTCTAATAACGTTGGAGCGCGTCGCTCCCAGCGCCATGCGCAGTCCAATATCGCGCGTGTGCTGGCTGACGTTGTAGGCCAGCAGACCGTAAATTCCGGCAAGCGAGATGAGCAGCGCCGCGCCGGCAAAAATCCACAGCAGCCTCACCGCTAGCGTCTGGCTGCCCAGAGAGGTGTCGACCAGCTCCTGCAAGGGTCGCACATCGGTCACCATCAGGTCAGGATCGAACTCCCGCAATGTGGTACGCAGACCGGGAATGACGGCGGAAGGTGCGACGTGCGTCCGGATGGCAACGTTGGAGAATGAGCCGAGAATGTACGGCGTCATTTCATCGTCCGGTCCCAACTGCAAGTAAGACAGATCGATTTCCGGCTGGGCCGCATCGGACATTGCCGTTTGGTGCGTATTGTCAACCACGCCGATGATCGTAACGATTCCGTGCGGGCCTTTAACACCGAGGTCGAGTTGCTGGCCCAATGGGTTCTGGTTGTGGAAGTACTTATCCGCAAGAGCAGCGTTGACCACCGCGCTTGCCATTCCCTGCGGGCCATCGCTGTCGGTGAACAGACGCCCCTTCAACAAGCGAATGCCGAGCGTAGGGAAGTAACTGGGACTCACCGCACGTAGGGCGGCTTCGGGTTTGTTAGCGGGATCCTTGGGCCGGCCGACGATGTTAAACGAGCCGCCAATCTGGTAATTAGGCGACAACGGCAGCGCTGTGGTCACGGCCGCCGAGTCCACCCCAGGGACATGGCTCAACTTCTCGAGCAGAGGCACATAGAACAGCTGCGAGATGTCCTTACCGGCGTACTGTTGCGGCTGGCCAACCATACCGGCGCCGTTCTGCGGCAGGAATATTGAAGCCGTCACCACGCCATGGGACACGAAACCGAGTGACATGTTTCGCAGAGCCAACAAACTGCGCAGCAGCAGGCCGGCGGAGATCAACAGCAATAGGGACAAAGCGATCTCGCCCACGACCAGAATGTCGCGGAGGCGCTTCTGACGCCGTCCCGCATCTGCAGCGGGCGTCGCGTTACGCAGGGCCTCCTGTGCTGGAGCGTGAGCCGCCTGCAGGGCGGGCAATAACCCGAAGAGCACGGCGGAGATGACGGAGAAGCCCACAAGGGCCGCCGCAACGCGCGAGTCAATCTCAATGTGGCTGGCAAGCGGAAGGTAGAGATCAAGATAGAAATGCAACAGGCGGACGCAGCCGTACGCCAACGCCAGACCGACAGCTGCGCCGCTCAATGCAAGCACCAGACTCTCGGTCAGGAACTGCCGGACGAGGCGGGCGCGCGCCGCGCCGATGGCGCTGCGAACCGCGATCTCACGGCGCCGCCCGGCGGTGCGCGCAAGCAACAAGCCGGCAACATTGGCGCATGCGATCAGCCATACCGCGAGCACAGCGAACTGCAGTGCCAGCAGCGCGGGACGCACATTGCCGGTCAGCATCTCGCGATAGGTCTTCACGATGACGCGCTTGTCGAGCTCGAGTTTGGAATAAGCGGCCGAAATATTGTTCTGGATTCCGCTGAGCTCAGCTTGCGCAGCCGCCAGCGATACGCCGGGCTTCAATCGGCCGACGGCGGTGATGGTTCGCGAATCGCGCCCCAGATATTCCGGAGCAGGCACCAGGGGAATCCAGGCCACCGGACCATCTCCCGCTGTCGCAGGGAACTCGAAGCCTGGCCGCATTACTCCGATTACGGTGTAGGTCTTGCTGCCCAGCTTCAGCGCGCTGCCTATCGCCTGCGGACTGCTGTTGAAGAACTTCTGCCAGGCAACCGAGTTGAGGAGCACGACGTCGCCGTGCCCGGGTCGGTCTTCGTCGGGAGTGAAGTTGCGGCCCGCAATCGGCTCAACCTGCAACGTCGATAGCAGGTTTGCGCTGCTGAAAATCACCGGGACAAAGTCGGAGAAGCCCGGAAGATCGACGCTGCGAATACCCATGGTGTACCAGCCGATGTCCTGGAACGAGCGGCTCTGGGCGCGCCAATCCTGGACGTTGGGAAGAGAGGAGTTGGCCGGGGCAAGATCCGTGGGAGTCGCTTCGCTCATCTGCACGATCTGGTCGGGCTTGGGAAACGGCAGTGGCCGCAGCAGCACGGCGTCGATGACGGCGAACATGGCGGCGTTGACGCCGATGCCCAGCGCCAGCGTCAGCACGGTAACGGCGGCGAAGCCGGGATTCTTGCGCAGCTGGCGCAGCGCGTAACGAAGGTCCTGGAGCAAGCCACTCATACCCAATCCTCACTCGTACCGCAGCGCGGTCATTGGCTCGACACTGGCGGCGCGCCGTGCCGGAATGAACGCAGTGGCAGCGACAATCACGCCCAGCAGCAACAATGCGCCGGCTATCGACAGCGGGTCATACGAGCGCACGCCAAACAGCGCCGAGGCGGCGAGCCGCAATCCCACCAGCGCCAGAGGTATGCCGGCGATCGCTCCGATCAGGGTGGCGCGCAGGCTTTCGCGAAAAACCAGCATGGCCGCCTCGCTGCGCGTGGACCCAAGCGCCATGCGCAATCCGATCTCCGGGGTGCGCTGCTGCACACGGAACATCAGGAAGGCCGAGAGTCCCACCACGGTCAGGAACAATCCGATTGCGCCCAGCGCCGTCACCAGCACTGCGGAGACGCGGTAGCTCGACGCGGAGTACTGGAACAGCTCGTTCATCGAGGTGACCATGGCTGGGCCGAACTGCGGATCGATATGGACGAGGATGTCGCGCGCGGGTTGCGCCAGCGTCATCGCGTCCTGCTGCGAGGCGATCAGGAAAGTGATCTCCCCATACTCCGTGAAGCGATACGGAATGTAGAGGTAGGGCTCCGGCAGCTCACCGATCGCATTGATCGGCGCATCTTCGGCGACGCCCACGATACGCGCGTCGATCTGGGGAGACGAGAGATGAATCGTCTGGCCGATGGGATCACGCTGTCCCCAGTAGCGCCGCGCCATCGTGCGATTGATGACCACCACGGGAGGGCCGCTGACATCATCCTGCGGGACAAAGCCGCGGCCCGCGAGGATGTGCGTGCCGGTGACGGCCAGGTAGTTCGAGCTCACATCGTCGTACTTAGTCTCGATAGGTTCGCGCAGGTCGGGGTGGTCAGGCAGCGATACCTTCTGCGCCATGCCGCCTTCCGAAAGCATCAGCGGGGAGCGGATGGCGTAGGCCACCTGCTCGACGCCAGGCAGAGCGTCGAACTGATGAATCGCTTCCTGGTTCTTGGTGCTGCCATCTTTCGTCGGCACCACGCAGAATGCCACCAGCACGTTATTGCGCGTGAGCCCGATCGAGGATGTCTGGGTGTTCACGAAGCTGCGCACCAGGGCGCCGGTCGCAATCAGCAACATCAGCGAGATCGCGATCTGTCCAGCCAGCAGCGCGCGGCGGAAACGTGGCGCCTTGCCTCCAAGATTGCGCTGCGAGCCGCCGGAGCGCACCGTCTCCAGCACGTCGGCATGCGAAAGCTGCCATAGCTGCACGCAGGCGAGTGCGATGAACGTCAGCAGCGTCAGGACACACGCGAAGCTAACGACACGAGCGTCGGTGCGAAAGGCGATGGCGGAGCCGGGCGGAAGGTCCAGTAGTGCCGGGCCGGTCAGCATGCGCGCAAGAAGGTGAGGCAACGAGGTGGCGATAGCCGTCGCAATGCACAAACCGGCTCCCAACGCGAGCACGCCGAGCAACAAGTTCTCTACTAGCGACTGTTGGAATACGTTCGCGCGCGAGCCGCCAAGGGCCACGCGGATGGCGGCGTCCTTGCTGCGCGACAGTCCGCGCGCGAGTAGAAGATTGGCCACATTGACCACGCACAGCAGGACGACGAGACCGACGACGGCGAACAGCAACGCTCCTGTGACGCCCGCGTTATGCAAGCGATAACGGCGATCGCCGACGACACTTATCGAGCGATTGCGATTCTCCTGAGGGTGACTCAGCTGGAACGAGCGCGCGATGCTGCCCAGCTCCGACTGTGCCTGGGCGACGGTTGCGCCCGGCGCCAGCCGTCCCAGCAGGTTGAACCGGCGGAAGCCCCAATCCTGCGGTTCTTGCCGGGCCAGCATGAGCCAGGTCTGCTCCGGCACCCACACGTCGCGGTCCATTCCGTTTTCAACCTCGCGGAAGACGTTCGGCAGCACACCGACAATCTGTACCGGAATTCGCGTGTCGTCACGCACCAGGGTCAGCGATTTGCCGACGACCGCAGGATCGCCGGCGAATTGCCGCTGCCAGAAACCGTATCCCAGCATGACCACCGGCGTGTTCTGTAGCATGGCATCGTCGCGCGAGCTGAAAGCGCGGCCGACGATGGGCTGCACCCCAAGCTGCTCGAAGAAGTTGGGGGAGACAATATTGATGAACAGCTCCTGCAACGAGCCATCGGGCCGCGGCGTACTCGTACCGCGTCGCCCGATTGCGACCACGCTTTTCAGCGAGCGCACATTCTGCTGAATGGCCTGGAATTCGGCGTACGAGAACAGTCCTTCCTGCTCCTGCTGTGTGGTTGAGAAGAGGCGAACGAGTTCCTGCGGATGAGGAACGGCGAGCGGGCGTAGCCAGAATGCGTCGATCAGCGAGAAGATGGCCGCGCTGGCCCCGATGCCGAGGCCGAGCGTCAACACCGCAGTCACCGTGAAGCCGGGGTGCTTGCGCAGCTGGCGAAAGGCATAGCGAACGGATTGGAACAAGGAAGACATGTGAGCAACCAGCAATCAATAATCAGCAATTAGCAGCTAGTAATCAGCATCTGGCAATTAGCAATTAGTGACTCCCCATTAGCATCATCGATCAATATTCAACAGTTGCTTTGTAACAGGGCACGTCTTTAGACGTGCCGAAAGCGGCACCCTTGTTTGGCTGAGCCGACTTTCAGTCGGCGACACGCCTTTTGCCCCGGCCGGGGTACAGGGGCTGAAGCCCCGTCTTTCTTTTCGCGCATATCGGCGCGAGTCGTGCCCTGTTGCAAAGCGAATCGTTGTCGCTTCATTGCGTTTCCTGCATCAGCCGGCGCAGCTCGTCTTCAGCCACCACTTTGCCGTCGAAGAGATGGACCTCGCGTTGCGCATGTGCGGCGAAACGAGGATCGTGCGTCACCATGCAGATGGTCGCGCCTTCGCGATGCAGCTTCTGCAGCAGCTCCATCACCGCTTCGCCGTTGCGCGAATCGAGGTTGCCGGTAGGCTCGTCGGCCAGCAGGATCGACGGCGATCCCGCCAGCGCGCGCGCCACAGCCACACGCTGCTGCTGACCGCCGGAGAGCTGCGAAGGATAATGGCGCAGGCGATGCGCCATGCCCACGCGCTCCAGCGACTCCTGCACGCGACGCTTGCGCTCGGCGCCGGGCATGCCGTCGCGATAGGTCAGCGGCAGCTCGACATTCTCGTAGACCGTGAGGTCGCCGATGAGGTTGAAGCTCTGGAAGATGAAGCCGATTTCGCGATTGCGGATGCGCGAGCGGTCGCTGAAGTCGAGGTTGGCCACCGGCTGACCGTTCAGCTTGTAGTCGCCGGCGGTCGGCGTGTCGAGCAGGCCAATGATCGACAGCAGTGTCGATTTGCCACAGCCCGACGGGCCGGACATGGCCACGTATTCGCCCTTGCGCACGTTCAAGTGCACGCCAGAGAGAGCGTGAGTTTCGACCTCGTCAGTGTAGAAGACCTTGGTCATGTTCTCGATTTCGATCAGCGGCATGGCTGCAATGCTCATGTGGTTGTCCATTCGTCCTTGAATGTGTGCGCGATGCCAACTCGCGTCAGTTGTAGTTACGCAGTGCCGGTCTCATCAGTTCGCAGCTCATAGTTCACAGCCGGTGCCCCAGGTCCGTCCGCCGCCACGGACTAACCTGGGCCCACGTTAGCGTCCAAAAGAAGGACGCGGACGTGGGGCACCAACGGTTCGTTATTCCAGACGGACCCGATCGGTGTTGTCCCAGCGCGACATGTCGGACAAGATCACGGTATCGCCTTCCTTCAGTCCGGAGTCGATCTGGATCTGGTTGACCGAGGCACGGCCGGTTTTCACCTGAACACGCGTTGCGCCGTTACCGCTCGGGTCGAGCTTGAACATCGATATCGTGCTGTTCTCCTGCCCGAAAGCCGGCCGCCCGACGTACAGCACATCCTGCAATTTCTCCAAATCGATGGTGCCGTCCACGCTCAGGTCCGGACGCGCGCCCTTGGGCAGCTCGCCGGTGAGCTTCACGTCGACGGTCACGGTGCCGTTCTGCACCGCGGGATCGACCCGGCTGACTTCGCCTGCGATCACGCCGTTATGGGTGTCGATAGAGGCGGGCTCGCCGATTTGCACATCGCGCGCCTGTGTCTCGGGAATCTTCAGCTCGGCCATCAGATGGTTCGGCTGCACGATCTTCGCCAGCTCCGCGCCAGGCAATACGTGTTGCCCAACCTGGAGCGGCATCTCAACCAGCACGCCGTCCACCCCGGCCTGGACGTGCAGCCGCTGCAACTGCTTCTGCTTAAGGTCGGCCAGTGCGCGCATTTCCTCGATCTTCGCTTGCTGCACCGCGAGCTCCGAGTTGATGGCCTGCTGGTTGATCTTCAATCGCTCGTCTTCAATCTTGTCGCGTGTGGTCAGCTCCTGCGCTTTGCCTTGCGAGGCCTTCTCTTGCAGGCCGGAGATGACGCCGAGTTCATAAAGCGACTTGTCGGTCTGGGCCTTGCGCTGGGCCTCGTTGTAGTCGGCGCTGACGGTGGCCGCGCCCGCCTTTTGCGTCATCAGGTCACTGTCGAGCTTCACCTTAAGGCTTTGGTACTCAGCTTCGGCGGCCTTCACCTGCAACTGCGCGTCGACTGCTTCCTGCTCGAGTTGCGGATTGACCATCTCGACCAACACGGTGTTGGCTTGCACCTGGGAACCGGGAAGCTTGTCGATGCGGATGACGGTAGCCTCGGTCTCGGCGGGGATCTGGCGAACGTCTTCGTGGCTGGGGATAAGCGAGCCCAGTCCGCGCACCTGGCGCAGCATGGAGCCGCGCTTCACGGTGTCGGTCCAGATGGTGCTGCGGTCGACCGTCGGGGCGGCCGGCTTCAACCGCGAGATGCCGAGCGTAACTCCCGCGAGCACAACCAGCGCCACGATGGACCAGATGATCTGGCGGCGGCGCTTCTGACGTTTAATTTCGGGGCGGGCGATATCCATTATCTGTACCTATGAGCAAGTCCCGAGCCAATCGCCATCGGGCGTAAATGCCTGTAAAATAGCCAGTTACGACCACCATAGCGCAATCCCAGGAGTGCGCCATGTCCCACCGTAACATAGGGCTGTCCGAAATCGGACAGTACATTTACGAAGGATTCTACTCCGTGGCTGGTGAGAAAGCTGTGTTCTCGCGCAAGCTGGGAGCGGCGATAAATTCCTGGTGCAATGTGGCGTGCTCGCGGCCTCCCAAGAGGCGGCGGTCATCAACACAATGCGGGAGCGCCACGTCGCTGTGTGACTTTGATGACCGAGCACTTCGGGGGAAATTCGGGTGTTGGGCGCTTTTCGGGCTACTCACTTTCCTTCATGCGAGATGCATTCGCCATGAGGATCTTCTTCCGCAAATATGTCCGCAAATTAGACACCGATCACGAAACTTTTGACGTTGTCGCGCAATCTCTGGTCGTGAAAAACCGGGTGAGATGGGCCCGCTCGGTGAATCAGCGGAATAGACAGGAGGTTCTTATGACAACGTATCATCACGCCAACGTAAAAGGGCGAAAGCTCTTCTATCGCGAAGCCGGATCCAAGGATTTTCCGACCATCGTCTTGTTGCATGGTTTTCCCAGTTCGTCCCACATGTTCCGTGATCTGATACCGCAATTGGCGGACAAGATCCACGTGATTGCTCCGGACTATGTGGGATTTGGTTACAGCGACGCCCCTGGCGTGCAGGAATTCGAATACACCTTCGACAATCTGGCAGCGCACGTCGAAGAGCTGCTGTTCGGCAACCTGGGCTTGAAGCGGTTCAGCATATATGTGCAGGACTACGGCGCACCGGTTGGCTATCGGATCGCCTCAAAACATCCGGATGCCATTCCAAGCATCGTGGTGCAGAACGGCAATGCGTATGTAGAGGGCATCGGCGATGGATTCGATGCGATGAAGCCGTTCTGGGCCAATCGCAATTCCGAGACGGAGAAGCCCGTACGCGATCTTCTGACGAAAAGAATGACCGAATTCCAGTACACACATGGTGTTAAAGACGCTTCACGCATCAGCCCCGATTCCTACACGCTGGACCAGCTGTTCCTCGACCGTCCGGGCAATGCCGCAATTCAGCTCGATCTGCTTTACGACTATCAGTCGAATGTCGCGCGGTATGACCAGTGGCACGCCTATTTCCGCAAGCGACAACCGGGAATGCTGATCGTCTGGGGTAAGAACGACCCGTTCTTTACCGTCGAAGGCGCCAAGGCCTACAAAAGAGATCTCCCGAACGCGGAACTACACCTCCTTGATACCGGCCATTTCGCTCTTGAGGACTCCAGCGCTTTCATCGCTGAACGTATTCGCGAGTTTTTCCGTTCGCACGTGCTGAAGCCGGCAGTCTCTTCTGTGGCCTGACGAAAAGGACTTGAGGGTGAGCGTTCCTGAGACCATCACCGTAGTTGCGGTCCACGGAGCCTGGGCCGATGGTTCCAGTTGGAAGGACGTGATTCTCGGGCTTGAACGGGAGGGGCTGCGAGTCATCGCAGCTCCCATCCCCCTAACCTCCTTGGAAGATGACACTGCCGCAGTGCAGCGCGCCCTGGCGCGCACGACGGGGCCAGTGATTCTGGCCGGTCATGCTTATGCGGGTGCTGTCATCGCTGCGGTGAACGACGAACGAGTGAAGGCGCTGGTGTATGTGGCGGCGCTGGCTCCAGACCAAGGCGAGACGGTTGCTCAGGTCTTTTATCGCGACCAGCCACATCCGCAGGCGCCGCAACTCGCCCCCGATGCTGACGGCTTTATCTGGATGCCGGACGATGGCTTCCGAAATGCCTTCGCCCAGCATGCGACGGCGGAACAAATCGCATTATCGAAGGCTGTCCAGAGGCCAATCGCGCTGAAGTGTATCCAGGAGCCGGTTCCGAAGCCGGCGTGGAGGTCCAAGCCTTCCTGGTTCCTGATTGCGGAAGAAGACCGCATGGTCAATCCGCAAACGCAACAGTTCATGGCGCAACGCATGGGGGCCACAATACGCTCGTTTGCTGTCGATCACGCGCCCCTCCTCAGCGCGCCACAGAAAGTGGTGGACATCATTCTCGACGCAAGGCGAGCAGTGTCCTCGTGAGCCGGAAAAGGAGGCATGGTGACTTCTGTCGCAATTGTTACCGGAGCAAGCCAGGGCATCGGCCGAGCTACCGCGATTCGACTGGCACGCGATTTCTCGGCGGTCGTGCTGGCTTCACGCGACGGCGACGCCCTGAAGGAGGTTGCGAATCTAGTAAAGAACGCGGGAGCGGAGCCGCTGGTTTTCGATCTCGACTTGAGCAAAGTCGAAGCTGACGAAACCGTCGTCAGGACAACGCTGGACCGCTTCGGCAGAATCGATGCGCTGCTGAATATTGCCGGTGCGGTGCCACAAATCGACTTGTTCGAGATGACGGACGAACAATGGCGCGCGGGTATGGAGCTGAAACTCCACGGTGCTCGACGTCTGACGATACTCGCCTGGGAGGCGCTGAAGAAGTCCAAGGGCTCAGTCGTATTCATGTCGGGCAGCGCGTCGCTCGACCCGAAGCCTGCCTTTGCAGCGGTGGCAGCGACGAACGCCGCCATCACCGCCCTGGCCAAGGCCTTCGCCGAGCAGGGTATTCAAGATGGAGTGCAGGTCAACAGCATTGTCCCAGGGCCGGTCATGACGGGACGTCGTCGCTCCTTTATGGAGAAGTGGGCACCGACGCACAACATGACTGTAGAAGAGGCGATGAAAGAATTTCCCAAAGAAGTAGGAATCAGCCGCTACGGACAGCCGGAAGAAATCGCCGACCTGCTCGCCTTCATGGTCTCGCCGGCGGCGAAGTGGATGACGGGTACGTCCGTCCGCATGGACGGCGGCGAAATCAAGGGCATTTAGCCGCTCAGAATTGTCCCGAGGCCGCCGGCCTGCGCTGTTGCCACTCTCGGGTCGCGAAAATCTTTGGCCCAACTTCGATGAGTCGGGGCAACATCTGGAAGACGGAGACGGCGGTCCACTTGAAGCCTTCGCGAGTGCGGTAGCCGCGGCGGTTGAGTTCGTCGGCAATGGCGAAATACGGCCCATCCTGCACCGTCAGCTCCATCATGAGAAACAGGATTTCCTGCTCGTTGGGATTTGGCTCCAGCCGCGCAGCGTCTTTGGCTACCTGCAAGCCAAAAGGAACTTCTTCAACTCTCGTGGATGCTTCGCTGTCGGGAATCTCTCGCTCCCACTCGATCGCGACCAGCTTCCACCCCTGTTGCGCCTGCCGAGCCAATTCCTCGGGGGCAAAGGTCTCCGGTACCTCCTGCCGCATGCGTTCGAGCTTTGGCATGTCGTGCCTCCTATTGGTCCCGCAGGGTTTGCATGGGATCCAGCCGGGCCGCGCGATACGCGGGCACGCAGCTGGCGGCGAGCGACACCAGCAGAAGCACTCCGCTCACGGCAACGAAGGTCGCGGGATCGAAGCGCCCCACCCCGTACAGCATCTCCTGCATAAATCGCGTCAGGAGCAGCGAGACAACGATGCCGATCGCGAGACCGGTCGCCGCCAGCAGCATTCCTTGACGCAAAATGAGGCCCAGCACATTGTCGCGTTGGGCGCCGAGCGCCAGGCGCAACCCGATCTCCGGCGTACGCTGTGCCACCATGTAAGACAGCACGGCGTACAGTCCGATAGCTGACAGCAGCAAGGCCAAAACGGCGAAGCTTGTAACCAGCACGGTCTGAAAGCGCGGCTGGGCTGCCGCGAGCGAGACGTAGTCGTCCACCGAGCTGACCCGGTAGAGGGGGATGTTGCGGTCGAGTTGCGCGAGTTGATCGCGCAGCGGGCCGACCAGCGCGAGCGGATCCGCGGCGCTGCGAATGATGATGGGTGGCGAGAAGATGATGGCCTGCTTGAACGGCAGGTAATACTGTGCCGGCATCTCAGCGGTGATTCCATTGCGTTTCACATCGCCTACCACGCCGACGATCTCGCGCACAGCGTCGTTGGTAATGCCGTCTCCGATGCCCGGCTTGATATGTTTACCGATCGGATTTTCCCCGGGGAAGTACTGCCGCACGAAGGCCTGGTTCACAATGACGACGGCCGGCGATTTCGAGTCGTCCCTGGGCGTGAAGTCGCGCCCGGAAAGCAGAGGTATGCGCAGCGCCTGAAAGAATCCCGGGGTGACGATGCTCACCGGCGCGTCCGGTTCATCGCCCTTTGCGGTCGGACGCCCCTCAATGCTGAATCCCAGAATGACGTTGTAGCGCGACAGCGGTATGGGAAAGCCGGCCGCCACTGAGGTCACGCCGGGCAACGCGCGCAGGCGGGGGAGCAGTTCGTCGTAGAACTGGGGCTTTTTCAGATCCGGGTATTGATTGTCAGGCAGGTTGATGCTGGCCGTCAGCAGGTGGTGCGGATCGAAGCCGGGATCGACATTCAGCACGCGCACGAAGCTGTGAATGAGCAGGCCCGCACCGACGAGCAGGATCAGCCCGATCGCCGTCTCCGCGATCACCAATGCATCATGCAGGCGATGCTGCCCGCGCCCACTGGTCATGTGGCGCGTGCCTTCGCGCAAGGCCATAGCTGGGTCGAGCCGCGACATGCGCCATGCCGGCAGCGCTCCGAAGAGCACGCCGGTCAGGATAGATATGGCGGCACTGAAGGCGAGCACCATGCCATCGACCGACACCTGATCGAGCCGCGGCAGATTCTCGGGCACGAACCGCAACAGCGTTTTCAGCAGCAGGATGGCGAGCGCAACGCCCAGGCCGCCGCCGGCCAACGACAGCACGACGGACTCGACCAGCAGCTGGCGCATGATCTCCCAGCGGCTGGCGCCCATGGCGGCGCGCAATGCGATTTCCGGTCGACGGCGCGCGGCGCGCGCCAGCAGCAAGCCGGCAACGTTGGCACAGGCGATCAGCAAAACGAAGACCACCGAGGCGAAGAGCACGACCAGCGCCTCGCGGGTATCGCCCACCACGTCTTCCAATTCCGGCGTAACGCCCACAGCGGGGAATTTCTTGTTGGCGTCGGGATACTGCGCCGCCAGATTCTGCGCGATGACATTCAGGTCGGCCTTCGCCTCTGCTACCGTGACTCCCGGCTTCAGGCGGCCAATGACGGAAATGACGAAGGCGCCGCGCTGTTCGGTCAGCGGCTCCTTCGGGTCATTGTCGTCGTCCGCCATCGACGTCCACAGCGCTACCTCAGGCTTCTGCAAGGGGAAATCAAAGCCGCGTGGCATGACGCCAATGACGGTATAGCTGTTGCTGTCGAGCGCAATTGAGCGGCCAACGATATCGGGGGCCGCGCCAAACAGGGTTTGCCAGGTGCGGTAGCTGAGCAGGGCTACGTGCGTGCCGCGTTTTTCGTCGTCACGCACGAAGCCTCGGCCCAGGAGGGGATTCGTCTGGAGCACGCGGAGGAAGTCGGAGGAAACGAGTTGCACCTGAATCTGTTGCGGCGTGCCGCTGCCGGTCAGGGTGTAGTTATCGCGGCGATACGATGCCATCGACTCAAACGAGCGATTGCGCGCGCGCCAGTCGAAGAAATTGGGATAGCTGACAAAGGAAGACAGGCCCGTCTTGCCGACCGACGGGTTTATCGATCCCAATGACATGATCCGGTCCGCCTCCGGGAAGGGAAGTGGACGAAGCAGGACCGCATTAATCAGGCTGAAGATCGCAGTAGTCGCGCCAATGCCCAGCGCCAGCGTCAACACTGTCGTCAGGGCAAAGCCGGGATTCTTGCGCAGTTGGCGTATCGCGAACCGCAGGTCTTGCACCAGAGCTTGCATTCCATCGTCCTCAGGCGTGAATAGGTTCGAGTACACGTCGGGGGCCATCTGCCTTACGACTGAAGCTGTTGTAAACAGCCGACATTCGTCGACACCGTCGGCATGAAGTAAGCCGAAGGCGTCCGGCTCCGGCACTGCTCGTTCAAAATTGGACAGGGAGCGGCAAAACCCACGGGGGTTCATCGTGCTTGCTCAAGCGCCGATGCATGGATAGCATGCTACCCATGCACGTCTTCGCCGTGTTGCTCTTATTGTGGCTGGGCGGTTTATGGCCACAAGGGCCGACACCTTCTGATACGCAAACCTTCACTCAACTGGAAGCGACCTGGAACAATGCTCATCTGAAAGGTGATACCGCGGCACTTGATGGTCTCTGGGCAGACGATCTCGAAGTCGTTGTCCCCAGGATGCAGCCCATGTCAAAAGCGCAGTCGCTTGCCTTCGCCAAATCAGGACGGATGCACTTTCAACGATACGAGACCTCCGATATCCAGGTCCGTGTGTACGGCGATGCCGCCGTCGTCACCGGGAGACTGCAACGAACACGCACCATTAACGACAAGCAGTTAGACGACGACTGGCGCTTCGTTAAGGTGTATGCGCGGCAGGCGGGGAACTGGCGCGTTGTGCTGTTCCAGGCGTCGGAAGCGGCCGAGCCCTAAGCCAGGAAACTCAGGACCGCCTTAAGAGCGCTAATAGCGCCGATGTTTACGCCTTAAGTAACATTCTCATCGGCTAAACAGAAGTGTTACTCTGATTCAGGCGGGTCGCCGCCCGCCTGCTCATATGGAGTAGCGAGAAGGACTTTTCCGCGCCGCTCCCGTCGAGCTACGGGAATTTCTCGGGCGCTTTTCGGAACAATTTTTTCGCGAACGGCTCCGGAACTAGGGCATTTGGTCGAGTGCGCGTTTGCGCCCCGTGTGGCATAAACTGTAAACACCACTCCGTCACTAGAAAGAATTTGTAAGGAATGTCATCCAACGGCTTTCATAGCAGTTCCTCGCGTTTCAGCAACATGCGGTCGCTGTTCAGCGTCTTCTCCAGCGACCTCGCCATTGACCTGGGCACCGCGAACACGCTGGTCTACGCTCGCGGCAAAGGCATCGTGGTCAACGAACCCTCGATTGTTGCCATCAACAAGAACACCAGCGATGTTGAGGCCGTCGGCAAAGAGGCCAAGGAGATGCTCGGACGGACGCCGGGCAACATCGTTGCCATCAAGCCAATGAAGGACGGCGTCATCGCCGACTTCAAAGTCACCGAGAAGATGCTCAACTACTTCATCCAGAAGGCGCACAACCGCAAGATGCTGGTGCACCCGCGCATCGTCATCGGCGTGCCTTCCGAGATTACGCAGGTGGAGAAGCGCGCGGTCATGGACTCGGCGTATCGCGCCAAGGCCAGCGAGGTGCACCTGGTCGAGCAGGCGATGGTCGCCGCGATCGGCGCCGGCCTGCCCATCACCGAGCCCAGCGGCAACATGGTGGTCGACATCGGCGGCGGGACCACCGACATTGCAGTGATTTCTCTGAGCGGCATCGTCTACTCGCGCTCGGTGCGCATGGCGGGTAATCAGATGGACGAGGCCATCATGAATTACCTGAAGCGCAAGTACAACCTGCTGATTGGCGAGCGCACCGCGGAGCAGATCAAGATCGAAATCGGCTCAGCGTATCCGCTGGAGAAGCCGCTGACGATGGAGATCAAGGGCCGCAACCTGATCGAGGGCGTGCCCAAGACGATCACCATCGACGACAGCGAGATTCGCGAGTCACTGAGCGAGTGCGTCTCGACCATCATGAACGCGATTCGCGTGGCGCTGGAGCGCACGCCCCCCGAGCTCTCGGCCGACATCAGCGACCGCGGCATCGTGCTAACCGGCGGCGGCGCGCTGCTGAAGAATTTGGACAAGCGCATCCGCGAGGAAACGGGCCTGCCGGTCTCGATTGCTGACGATCCCTTGTGCAGCGTGGTTCTGGGCACCGGAAAGATGTTGAGCGACTTCAAGCTGCTGCGCAAGATATCGATCGATTGATGAGCGCGGCTTTGCTTTGAAGGGGCGCAGCTTCAGCTGCGCCGGTACGCTTTTGACCCGATCGGCTTTAGCCGCGGAGGGGCTTCGTAGTTGGACGAATTCCCTCCGTGGCTGAAGCCGCTGTGAGTTTCGCTTTTTTCGGCGCGGCTGAAGCCGCGCCCCTTCAAGACCGAGCCTTTTGGGCCCTGCATTTGTATGGATACCTTCCTCGGCCGCTATCGCAACCTGATCGTGCTGGCGGCCATCTTGTTCGCCCAGATCATCGCCTTGGCGGTGCAGGTACGCCGTCCCACCGACGAAGGCCAAACCCGCCTCATCCGCATCTGGGCGATCTCCGCGGTTGCGCCCCTGGAGAAAGCCGTCGTACACAGCCAGCAATGGGTGCAGGGCCTGTGGACAAACTATGTTTATCTGCACGGCGTGCGCCGCGAGAACCGCGAGCTGAGGGCGGAAATCGAGCGCATGAAGATCGAGGACGCGCGGCTTAACGAAGACGCAACCATGGCGCGCCGCGTCCAGGCGCTGCTCGGCTTCAAAGAGCAGTACGTCGACTCCACCGTCGCTGCGCAGGTCATCGGCACCAGCGGCAGCGAACAGTCGCGGGTGCTCTACATCGACAAGGGCTCCAATGACGGCATCAAGCCCGATATGGCGGTGATCACGCCGACTGGGATTGTCGGCAAGATTGTGCAGACTGCGCCGGAGTGGTCGCAGGTGCTGCCTATTAACGATCAGTTCAGCGGCGTGGGCGCGGCACTCAAGGATTCGCGGCTGCAAGGCATCCTGAAGGGCGCGCCCAACGGGGCGACGACACTGCAATACATCATGAGCGACGAGAAGGTCGTGCCCGGTGAAGCGGTCATCACCAGTGGCGGCGATCGCATCTTTCCCAAGGGCCTGCCGGTTGGCACGGTTGCGTCGATCGCGCCCGGCAAGGACCTGTTCCTGACCATCCGCGTGATCCCGGCGGCGCACCTCGATCAGCTGGAAGAGGTGCTGATCGTCACTCACATTACGGAGAAGATGCCCGACGCAAAAGACCTCGGCCCGTTGCGAGCCTCGGATATCCTCGCCGAGCGTCTGCCGACCGTTCCCACCAAGACCGAAGTAGACGCCGCCGGCAACGCCAAGCCACAGGGCGCGGCCGCTTCCGGAACCGCCCCGTCGGGAGCCGCGGCGCCGAATACGGCCAATGGGCCCCGTTCCGGCGTGCCAGCAGCTGCCGCTAACAAACCGGCAACGAGCGCAGGTGGTGCGAGCAAGCCTGGCGCCACCAACACTCCGCGAGCGACGACCACAGGGGCAGCGAATGGCGTTGCTCCGGTTGTGAAACCGAAGGCAACCGGCGCGGCATCTTCCGCTCCGAACAACGCGGGCACTACGCCTGCTAATGGCGCAGCGCCACCGGTCAAGGTTCGCGTGGTTGATAACTACGACGACTCCACGCCTGCCCCTAAGAAGCCTAAGCCTGTTCCGGAATCCGCACCCCCTGCCCCGTCTGACGCGGCGCCACCATCAACTCCCCCGGCTGATGCGCAGCCTCAGCCATGAGCGTTCGCGACATGCCCTTTCGCGGAAGCCTCACATCCCGGGAGCAACTGTCAGTCTACGAATTCAGTTGGCCGGTGGTCATCTTCATTCCCCTGGTCGCTGTCCTGCTGCAGGTTTTCATTCCAGTACGAATCCGTTTCCTGCCCATCATCGACCTGCCTTTCCTGGTCACGATTTTCTTCGCCACGGCGCGCCGCAATCCCATCAGCGGCTGCCTGACCGGCTGCTTCATCGGCCTGTTGCAAGATCTCTTCGCCGGCTATAACCATCCGCTGGGGATGTACGGGATAGCGCTGACGGTGGTCGGTTTTCTGGCCTCGTCGCTCGGAGTGAAAATCGACGTCGAAAACCCCGGCTCGCGCTTCCTGATTACCTTCTTCTTCTTCGGTGTCGAGGAGGGCGCATACTACGGTGTGGGACATGGTCTGCTGCGCCAGCCGCTGCAATGGAGCTGGAGCCACATCGCCCTCAGCGCTTTGGTGAATGCGGTGATCGGGATCTTTGTGTATCGGTTCCTGGACAGGTTTAAGCAGCGGTGAGGTTGCCCTTGGGCCAACCTATTTAGGAGCAGAATCTTTTAATGCCGAGTAGGTTTCCCATACCGCAAACACGTCCCCCCCGAGAGCTGCTACTCCGGTTAGAGCTTTGAACTCTCCACTGCGTAGCCCCTTAAAAATTGGCTTCGCATTTGTTCTCGCCATCTCTTCGGAAAGTCCTCCCCTCCTTAAGAAGCGGGTGACGTCCTCTTCAGTAACTTCTCCCATCCGTGCCTTATTTGAAAGTACATAAACGGACGTGAAGCTGGCACTGCCAAAAGTGCCAAAGCCGGCACTGACCGCCTTGCAAGGGTCGGCTTGCTTCGCTACCCCGAGAACCTGGATAGTAGCATCACCGGTGCAATGGTACAGTTTATCGTTAGGTCGTTGTTGGGGGGCGGCAGTGGATACGGATACGTGCTTCCCAACTTCCTGCTGTTCTTTAGCGGATATGTTGAAATTAACGAACGCAATTGAGATAGCAAAAACACAAAACAAACTCTTACGCATGGTAATGAACTCCTCGAGAGAGGGATACGGAAGTGTAGTGGCATTATAGAAAGCTTTCTCCGAATACGGCAAGGGGTTAGCGAATGACACTTCACCAGAGTGGATGTCCAGCAATGTTCCGCCTTCTAATCTTCGGGGCAGCGACTAAGGTTCCACGAACATGCAATCCCCATATGAATAGAACCGGTAGCGCTCGCGCACGGCGTGCTTATACGCATTGAGTACGCGCTCCCGGCCGGCGAAAGCTGCCGCGAGCATCAACAGCGTCGATTTCGGCAGGTGGAAGTTGGTCAGCATCGCGCCGGCCACCTGAAATTCGAATCCTGGATAGATAAAGATGTCGGCCTCGCCGCGTTGCGCCGTGATTCGCGACTCGCGGTTTTGGCGCGCCGCAAACTCCAGCGTGCGCACCGTCGTCGTCCCCACGGCAACAATCCTTCGGCCTGCCTCGCGAGCGAACTGAATCCGCTCCGCCGCCTCCTGCGAGATCTCGAACCACTCAGTGTGCAGCTTGTGCTCTTCAACAATCTCCGTCCGCACCGGCTGAAACGTTCCCAGGCCGACATGCAGCGTAAGCTCGGCCATCTCGATTTCGAGCTGCCGAATGCGCTCCAGGATTTCCGAGGTGAAGTGCAGGCCCGCCGTCGGCGCCGCTACAGAACCCAGGGCCTTGGCGTAAACGGTCTGGTATTGCTCGCGATCTTCCGGCGTGTCCGGGCGATCGATATAGGGTGGCAGCGGAATATGACCGATGCGGCCGATAACGCCAAAAAAGTCTTCCACCGGATCGAAGCGCAGGTGTCGCTCGCCGAAGATTCCGCGGCCCACGATCTCGGCCGCCAACTCATGCGACTGCTCGCTGGCGTCCCTGCCGAAGTAAAGCCGCTCGCCCACACCAAGCTTGCGCCCAGGATGCACCAGCGCCTCCCACTCCAGTCCGGAACCCGGGAGTTGTTTCGTAAGCAGCACCTCGACGCGGCCACGCAGGAACTCCTTCGCAGCCGGGTTCTCCCCGGACAATGGTTGCGCGCGCGAGCCGCTACGATGTCCATACAACCGCGCCGGTAACACCTTGGTATTGTTGAGGACCAGCAGATCGTCGGGCCGCAATAGCTCCGGAAGCTCGCGAAAGGCGCGGTCCTCAAGCAAGTCGCGACTCCGTTCAATGTGCAGCATGCGTGCGGCTGCACGGTCCGGCAGCGGCTGCCGGGCAATCAACTCATCGGGAAGGTGATAGTCAAATTCCGAAACCAGCACAGCTTCGATTATGGCTGATGGCCGGTGATTTTCCAGCTTCGCTCACATCTTTCGCTTTCGGGGAACGAACCACCTGCGGTACGATACAGGCACAAGGCGCTGCGCGGAGTCATACTACGACCACATGAAAAGCCAGCAGAAACACCGGGAAGAGATCGTCCGTTTCGGCAAGCTGCTGCACCAGACCGGACTGGTGGCAGCCACCGACGGCAATCTTTCCGTGCGCCTTGAAGACGGCAACATTCTATGCACGCCCACGCTGATGAGCAAAGGTTTGATGGAGGTGGACGACCTGGTGATTGTCGATCCCCATGGGCATAAGCTCCACGGCGCGCGCAACGTCTCCAGCGAAATCGCGATGCATTTGTTGATCTATCGCCGCCGGGGCGATGTCGGCGCGGTGGTGCACGCCCATCCTCCGACGGCGACAGGATTTGCCGCTGCAGGATTGGCCCTCGATCGCGCGCTATGCGCCGAGCTGATTGTGACGTTGGGCTCCGTGCCTCTGGCCAACTACGAAACGCCGGGCACGCCGGAACTGGCCGAGGCGCTGGCGCCGCTGGTGGTGGACCACGATGCCATCCTGATGGCCAACCACGGCGTGGTGACCTGCGGAGTTGACCTGCTCAACGCTTACATGAACATGGAAACGGTGGAGCACTTCGCCAAGATCGCGCTGGTCAGCCATCTGCTGGGCAAGCAGCAGACCCTCAGCGAACAGCATGTCGACAAGCTGCGCGAAATCCGCACCAAGTACCTCGCCCACAATCACGCGGTCGGGCAGGCGAAGGATTAGGTAGCGCAAGCCTTCAGACCCGTGCCCAACCGAGATCGGGTAGAGCGAACCTTCAGGTTCGCGTCAGGATGACTGAAAATACCCGAGTAAGCTTTCAGCCGACCGCAGGGTGCCGCCCGCCAAAGCGGGCTCTGTCGATTGAGGCCGCGGAACGCGAGCCTGAAGGCTCGCTCTAGCTTGCCCAGCGGCGAGGCGCTCTACCCTACCCCTTCACGAACTTCAGCGACGCCGAATTCATGCAGTAGCGCAGACCGGTCGGACGCGGGCCGTCGTCGAAGACGTGCCCCAGGTGCGCGTCACACTCGACGCAGTGCACTTCGGTGCGCATCATGCCCAGGCTCATGTCGCCGCTGGTCTTCACGTTCTCCTTAGCGATGGGCTGCCAGAAGCTCGGCCAGCCCGTGCCGGAGTCGTACTTTGTCGCCGAACTGAACAGCGCGTTGCCGCAGCACACGCAGCGGAACAGGCCCTTGTCGTGGACATTCCAGTACTGGCCGGTGAAGGCGCGTTCGGTGCCGGCGCGGCGAGTCACGTCGAATTGCTCGGGCGTTAACTGCGCCTTCCACTCGGCGTCGGTCTTCACCACTTTTTGCACGCGCTTGGGACCGATCTTCTCGCCATCGTCCTTGAACTCGATGATCTCGACATAGGACAGCGTGCTCGCCGCCTCGACCGCGGTGTCTTTGAACAGACCCATGAAGGCAACTCCTGTGAGTGATAGAAAACTGGTCTTAAGAAATTCTCTGCGATTCGTCATAGCTTTTGATTTAGCCCTAAGTGGCGCCGCATTCGCTTCTTTCTAACCACTAACCACTGCTTTACTGGTTCCGATACAACTGAGGAAACATCTGCTGCAATGCCGCCACCTTGGGCAGATCGTAGTGCGCGATGTACGGGTTGTCTGGGTGTTTGGCTGCGTAATTCTGGTGATAGCCTTCCGCCGGGTAGAACGCCTTCAGCGGCACCACCTGGGTCACAATCTTATGCTTGAAGACCTTCGCGTCGTTCAATTGCGCAATATAAGCGTCCGCGATCTTCTTCTGCCCGTCATTGGCGTAGAAGATGACTGAGCGATACTGCGTGCCCTCGTCGGGTTCCTGCCGGTTAAGCTGCGTGGGGTCGGTCGCCACCGAAAAGAAAATCTGCAGCAACTGCCCGTAGGTTATCTTCGACGGGTCGTAGACGATCTGCTCCGACTCGGCGTGGTTCGTGGTGCCGGTGCTCACGATCTCGTATTCGGCTGTGCTCTTCGAGCCCCCCGAATACCCCGACGTCGCGCTGATCACGCCCTTCACGTGCTGAAACACCGCTTGAATGCCCCAGAAGCAGCCGCCGGCGATGACCGCGGTCTCCTGTCCTGGCGCGCTGGCCAGCGTTTGATCGACGGCAGGCTTCGGCAGCGCCATCGCCTTCTCGCTGGCCGCCACATTGCCGCGCATCAGGCATCCCGCCACCACCAGCACCATGATCGCTGCGAAGCTCACCCGCAGAACCCGTTGTGACATCACTCTCCTCCCGGCGAGTATTAGACTCGCCACGCCCGCCTAAGGTTACAAGCCATCCAAAAGCACCCACTATTCGTTATAGGATTGTGGACATTGAAATGAGTACGCAAGAGTTAAACGTATCGGATTCGCCCACCGCGAATGGCGAAGGAGCTGAGACGCCGCGCCGCAGCGCCGGCCGGCTGCTGCTCACCTGGGGATCGTTCGCCCTGGCCGCGGCGGAGAGCCTCTGCGTCGCCGCCGTCGGCTTGAGCGGCGTGCGCGTTGCCTTGGGCTTCACGTCGTTGCTGGCCGCAGGCGCGAGCGGACCCGCGAGTGGCTGGCATCGCGAGGCGCTGCGGATTCCGTTGCTGACGATCGGCGCAGTCGGCGCGCTACTCAGCCTGCTATTGCTGTGGAACGAGGCGAAGCTACGCCACAATCCCGCGGCCGCTTGGCGCATCCGTCCGATGTCGCCGAAACAACGCCGCCGTCGAACGCTCCAACTCGTGCTGGCAATCCTCACGCTGCTGCTGGTCGCCGCCGAATTGTTTACGCATCCATGGTTCCACCATGAACTCTAAAGCGCTGGGTCGGCAATCGCCTCCTGCAAGCGCGCGTGCAGGCGCTCGCTGTAGCCGATGGGAATCTCGAAGGTGCGCTCGTCGGCAATCAGCACGAGAATGTTGCGCGTCGAGTCCAGCACCGCGGCGCAGTGGCGGCAGTGGGCAAGGTGCTCTTCGACGGCGTCGCACAGCTCCTGCGGAACGGTGCCGTCGATGTAGTTGGAAATCTGGTCCCACACATGCTTGCAATCTAGAACCATGAGCCACCTGCCTTGCCGCGGAACAGGCCGAACAGCCCACCGCCGCGCTTGGATGCCAGTTGGGGAGCGAGAATCTTCTGCATCATCAGCCGGGCGCGCAGCAAACGCGTCTTTACTACGCCTTCGCTCACTTCGAGGGCGGCTGCGGTATCGGCGATACTGAGTTCCTGCACGTCGCGAAGCAGGATCGTCTCGCGATAGATTTCCGGCAGGCTGGCGATGGCCGCTTGCAGCATCTGGCGCAGCTCCTTGCGCTCCAGCGCCTGCGAAGGGACCTCGCGCCAGTCGCTGATGACGGCGGGCATGGGCTTGCCGTCTTCGTCCTGCTGCGGCGCGTCCAGGGACTCGAACTTGAGCACCCGGGCATGGCGCAGCCGTCCGCGTGCCTCGTTGACCGCGATGGAAATCAGCCAGGTGCTGAACTTTGACTCGGAGCGGAAGTTGCGGAGTCCCTTGAAGGCCTTCAGCACCGCTTCCTGGGCGGCGTCCTCGGCATCCTGCTCGTTCTGCAAAATCGAGAAGGCGGCCACGTACACGCTCTTCTCATAGGGCCGCACCAGCTCATGGAACAGCTCGCGCTCGCCGGCGAGGATGCGCGCGATCAGCTCCGCGTCCCGTTGTGCGGGCGCCGGGCCCAGCGTCGAGGCCGTGCTGTCGGTCCGAACAGTCACATTTTGCCGCCGCTGCTGGCGTATAGGATTTTACTCAGCAATCTTTCGACACGTGAGAGCGGCAGAAGTTACCAGTTGTCCCGGAAAACTGTTCTTCGTCCCCCGCCCCGGGTGAATAAGCGGAGGTTGGCCAATGACGAGCCGGGACAGATTTGCGGTACGCTGTACCTGGCGCTACTGGCGCAGCCCGTCCGACTATGCTCGACCTCAGCCCATTTCATAACGTTATCGATCTCACGCACGTACTCGACAGCCGCTCGCCGAACTGGGAAGGCACCCCCGAATCGCCGTTCCAGGCGACGGAGCTGGGCAATCTTCAGCGCGACGGCTACTACTCCCGCGTCTTCACCACCCAGGAGCACTATGGCACGCACTTGGACGCCCCTGCACACTTTGCCGCCGGGGGCTGGACGGTCGACCAGATTCCCGCTGAGCGCCTGGTGCGGCCGCTGGCGGTGATCGACGTCAGCGAGCAGGTGAAGCGCGATCCCGACTATGAGTTGAGCGTTCAGGATGTGAAGGGCTGGGAGGCGGTAAATGGGGCGGTTCCGTCCGGCGCGCTTGTCTGCGCCTTCACCGGCTGGGAGAAGTTCTGGCAATCAGAAAGGGAGTATCGCAACGAGCGCGGCGACGGGCTGACGCACTACCCCGGCTTCTCGCTTGAGGCCGCTTCGTTCCTGGTCACCGAGCGTGGGGTGGTGGGGCTAGGCATCGACACCATGAGCGTGGAGAAAGGCGCCACGACCACGTATCCAGTGCATCTCTTCACATCTTCGCACAATATTTATCACCTGGAAAACCTGGCCAATCTCGCCTCGGTGCCGCCGACGGGAGCGATGGTGGTCGTCGCTCCCATCAAGCTGGAGAAGGGTTCCGGCGGGCCCGCGCGCGTTCTGGCGCTGGTGAGGTAGAGCGCCGCCCTTCGACTTCGCCCAAAGAGTGCTCGAGGTTCGGGACGCCAGCCTAAAGGCTGGCTCTACCGTTTACTGCAACAGTCCAAATACCGCGACGCCCGTCTGTGTGCCCACAAACACCCTGCCGTTGGCCACAATCGGCGTGATGAACTTATTGCCCGGCCCGAACTGGTCGCGCGTTCCCGCCTGGTTGCTGTTGTACAACTGATGCGAAAGGTTGGTTGCGTCAAACGCGTATAGCACTGCCGGATTGCTGTTCGATACCGCCCAGACAATTCCGTTGGAGCCCTGGCTGGATGACACGCTGGGCGTGGTGCCGGGATAGGGGAACGTGTTCGTCGTCTGCGACGTTGGCGAGGTCGAGAGCTTCGCGTTGGAGATGGTATACGCCTTCAGATTGTCGCCCACGTCGCCGAAGTAGACGGTGTTGCTGAAGTACGCCGGCTTCGACCACATGCCGCCGGGCAGCGCGCCTGCAATCTCCTGGTAGATCTGATTGTTGTTGCTTGAATTCCATTTGCCCATGTTGTCGCGATTGACGACGTAGATGTTGGTGTCCTTACCCGCGCCCACCGCGAGATGATGCACCAGGCCGTTATTGTCCATAAGGTCGGGCAATACGATGAGGCCGCCGGAGCCCAGGTCCTCATCGGCATTCGACTCCTGCACCGTGTTGTACATGTTGAAGTAGTCGGCCACCTGGAGCTGGCCGCCGGAAGCCGAAAGCTTTACAAACGCGTTGCCGTAATCGCCGTGAAGCGGGAAACCCTGCGAGTTCAGCGTGGTGTCGAAGGTCCCGTTGCCGTCGAGAAAATAGATATTGCCTTGAGCGTCGGCTGCCAGACCGCAACCCGCCATCCAGATCGCGCCCTCATTGCCATTGGGTGTCACGTCGATCACGGAAACCTGGGCCAGGCTGCGCGCGTCGTACGCCATGATCCATCCGGTGTACGGACGGAAATCGCAGTGCGAGGTGAAGGCGAGATACAGCGTGGTGCCGAACTCCAAAATGCCGGCGCGCTCGGCGAACTGGCCGGGGTTAAAGATAACCTCTCCGTTCTGGCTGCCGTCGCCCGTGCCGGGATACATCGCCGCGATCTCGGTCGGGCCGCCAAACAGCTCGGCGCCAGTCGACAGATCAAGCGCGTGCAGCCGCTGGTGGTAATGGCCACTGGAGTCCTTCGTCATGGCGACGAAGAAAATTCCGCCGTTTCGCCCAGCCATCTTGTCGATGACGGGTGTGTTCGTGATGCCGATCTGCGGCGAAATCTGGCTGCAACCGTGATCGTCGCTCGGCGTCTCGCCGGATTGCAGCACCGAGACATGCCAGAACTGCCGCCCCGATGTTGCGCTGAAGGCGTATACGCTGTCGTTCTCGGTGACCACGTATACCGTGTCGCTCAAGCTGCCGCTGATGGATTCCTTGTTTACGAACAGCGGCTGCGCATCCACCTTGCCGTCGACGCTGAAAAAGTTGATCTTGCCGAACGTGTTGAAGTTCACGTTGCTGGGCGTCAGCGTCGTCTCCTGTAGCGTCATGCCTTGGCGAAAGACGTTGTAGTGATAGGTAAGGACGTCGGTTGGATATGGGATAGTGAGGTTCGGGTCGGTTTGCGAGGTCGCCGGATCAGGGGAACTCTTGCCGGCCGAATTCGCCCCTCCGCAGTAAACCGTTCCGAACATCAGGATGAGGACAACGCAGGCAGTCAGGCTGGTTTTGGATTTCACGCTCCACCCCACAAGATTCGAAATGACAACTTGCACGAATTATATGCCTGCGGCAGACGTTCCGGCCTGTAACTCAATGGGACTAAGGTGGGGTGCCGAACAGGCTACAGCGATTTTCCGCCGAAATTGCAGCTTCAGCAACTTAGGCCGTCCGTGCCAGAACCTATAATTCTCCTACACCTGAATTTCGTATTCCTTTCGCGCTAGTCGCAGGAAATCCCCCACCCCTGGAGTATGTGAAGATGCAAGTTTGCGGTCAGTCGAAATCATTCTGCCGATTCTTTAGTTTGCAGGTTGCAGCCATGTTGTCGATGGGCACGCTATTGTTGCTATCGGCGTCATGCGGTGGTGGCGCCTCCACTGCCTCGGCGCCGGCACAAACGCCCGACCCAGCCCCGGCCCAGGCGCCAGGCACGGGCTCGTCGCCATCGGGCGGCTCCTCGTCCGGCTCAGGCGCGGGGTCCTCCAGTTCGCCGGTCCCGCCGGGCGCCGTCACGAACGCCGACATTCAGACCCTTCCCGGCTGGCAATGGTGCACGGCGAAGCTGAACGGTAAGCCCTGCGCCAGCGGCCTGGGTAACGCAACATCAAGCATCACCCAGAACCAGCAGACCCCTTCGCTAAGCGGTAAGTCGTCGCAATTCATCCTCGGCGGCCACCACCAATATTCCAATGCGCTGTGGTGGAAGTCGTTCGGCGCGAACACTGCGCCGACGCACTTCGTCTACGATCTTTACTTTTATATGGACGATCCGAGCGCGCCCGAGGCCCTGGAGTTTGACATTAATCAGAGTATGAATGACGTTCGCTACACCTGGGGAACCGAGTGCAGCTATCGCAATACCGGCAAGTGGGACATCTGGGACCCGCAACACTTGACCTGGGTGACCACGGATGTACCTTGCCCGGTAGTCTCGGCCAAAACCTGGCACCATCTCACCTGGCAAGTGGAGAGGGTGAATGATCAGGTGCACTACATAAGCGTGACGCTCGACGACAACGTCATGCCGGTAGATAAGTACTACAATCCCCAGCCCAACTATGCGGGAAGTGACGTCAACGTAGCTTTCCAAATGGATGGAGACTATCGACAGGACCCGTATTCTGTGTGGCTGGATAATGTCAGTCTATCTTCGTGGTAGACAAAAGCCCACCCGGGCATATGGGCTGCTCGAGTGGGTTCCGTTCGCAATGCGTGTTGCCGGCTACGGCTTCTGAGTCATGACATTTGGTGACTGAGTCGCAGTGTTGAAATCCGCCTAACGCTAACGGCTGTCCGTTGGGAATAGCCTCGCGCCCTGCCACCGACAGAGCGTAACGATGGGTGGGCGCACCGCGAATCGGTCGGTTTTGCCAGATTGACTATCGCTTGCCGCAGGCACCAGCGTGTGGCATTTGGATTTCACCATAGTGCTTTGATAGTCTCGGTAGTTTGGATTCGCGCTGGTCCAACCCGCGCCGGAGATGCGCTCTGGGAATTCGCGCTCTGGCCTTTGGCTGCTTCGCGGCACCCGTCCTCCTGAGCGGTGTCGCGGTCGCACAGGCCAACCCCTATCACCTGCTCGCGCACGATGTCTTTCAGCAGCTCATCGAGATCAACACTACCGACTCGGTTGGCAACGTGACCACCGCGGCGGAGGCCATGGCGCAGCGCTTTCGCGATGCCGGATTTCCAGAAAGCGACATCCAGGTCCTGGGGCCGAACGAGCGCAAGAGGAACCTGGTTGTCCGGCTGCACGGCACGGGTGCGAAGAAGCCCATCCTGCTTAACGGACATCTCGACGTGGTCGAGGCGCGGCGCGAGGACTGGACGACCGACCCTTTTCAGTTTGTCGAGAAGGACGGCTTCTACTACGGTCGCGGTACGCAGGACATGAAGTCGGATGACGCTATCTTCGTTACCGAGCTTATCCATTTCTACAAGGAAGGCTACAAGCCGGACCGCGATCTCATCCTGGCGCTTACCGCCGACGAGGAGGGCGGGAAATTCAATGGCGTGGACTGGCTGCTGCGCAATCATCGCGAGCTGATCGACGCCGACTTCGTGCTCAATCCCGACAACGGCTCGGTCGACACGATCGACGGCAAGCCGGTGGACGTCGCCATGGATGCGACCGAGAAGCTCTATGCCGACTTCCGGCTGGAAGCCACGAATCCTGGAGGGCACAGCTCGCTGCCCGTGCCGGACAACGCCATCTATCACGTGGCCGACGCTCTGGGGCGATTGCAGCAATACCAGTTTCCGGCGGAGTTGAACGCGGTCACGCGCGCCTATTTCGCGGCGATGTCGGAAATCCAAAAAGGTCAGACCGCAGCCGACATGAAGGCGATCCTGAAGGGGCCGCCCGATGCCGCGGCCGTCAAGCGCCTCTCGACTAATCCTGAATACAACGCCATTCTGCGCACCACCTGTGTTGCGACACGCTTCGACGCCGGCCACGCCAACAACGCATTGCCGCAACGCGCAGCCGCCAATGTAAACTGTCGGATTCTGCCGGAACACACCCGCGAAGAGATACGCCAGAAGCTGATCGCGATCTTCGCCGACGCCAGCATCGCGGTGCATTATGTAACTCCGGATGGGCAGCTGCTCGATCGGGCGCCGGAGGAGAAGGGAATGGCGCCCGTTGCGCTGCGTCCGGATATCATGCAGCCGCTGCGCGAGGTGGTGCGGCAGATGTGGAATGTGCCCGTAGTTCCCAGCATGAATACCGGCGCATCGGATGCCGTCTACACCGACGCCGCCGGCATGCCGACGTATGGCATCACCGGCATAGGCATCGATGTTGGGGATGTGCGCGCCCACGGCAAAGACGAGCGGGTGCGGGCGCAATCGTTCTATAAGGGAGTGGATTTCTACTATCGTTATCTGAAGCTTCTGACCGGGGCGCCGGCTGTGCAGTGAAGACATCTCGCTACGAGTCAACTCGCGCCCGGGGCGGCTCTTCTCAATGATTGAATTTTCATAAATCTCGACGATCGGGAGGGAATCGTGACGCGACTGAATCAGCAGTTTTTCTGTGCTGTAGTGATGGCGTTGTTATGCACGTCCGCGGCGTTCGCCAAAGAGGACCCGCACGAGATGATGGCCAAGTCATTCCAGCAGGCGGACCTTTGGACGCAAGGGCCGGTGAAGCTGGTGGCTGAGGTTCGCTTGCCCAAGCAAGGCGGCGGCGACGTGACCGTCGGGTACACCGTCTCCTGGGCCGGGCCTGACAAATGGCGGGCGGAGTGGAGCGCCGAGGGCTTGCAGGACGTCACCGTGCTCAACAACGGCAAGCTTTCGCACTTGACCAATCAGAAGGAGCCGATCGTTTTTGCCATGCTTTTCGAATCGGCCCTCGCCACGCTCGACGGCGGCAATCCCGCCGGCCCATACTCCACTACGCCGCCAATGGATTGGCAGAAGGGCAAGCTCGACAGCTCGAAGAAGAAGATCAACGGCATTGAAGCCCGTTGCCTGGCGTTCGGGCAGCCGGCCGACACGCTCTGCCTCGATCCCGCAACCGCTCATCTGCTGACCGGCGATGCCGACTTCACCACCTTCGAATACTCCGACTACGTCGCCGTCGCAAATAATACCTATCCGCAGACGGTGAAGGTGAGCTTCAACAAGCAGCTCTTGGCCGAGGGCAAGATCACGGTGACGCGTGGCGAGAAGTTCGCCGACAGCCTCTTTACCGCTCCCGAGAAGAGCACGAGCCGCGATTTCCCCTCGTGCGCCGAGCTGGACAAGAACTTCACCGCTCCCCACCTGAATAAGACAGTTCCACCGAAGATGCCGGAAGCGGCGAGGAAAGCCAAGAAGTACGGCGTGGTGTGGGTGCTGGCCGACGTGGGCAAGGATGGCGCGGTGCAGAAGGCGACCCCGATCGGCGGCGCCGATCCGGAGCTCACTCCCGCCGCCGGTGAAGCGGTGCAGCAGTATAAGTTCACTCCCTACATGCGCTGCGGACAGGCAGTGGAGTTCCAGAAGCTGGTGATGGTGCCGTTCGCGCCGCCGCAGCAGGGAGCACCGGCTGAGACCCCAATGCCTTCCTCGAAATAGGCAGCACCTACGGTTCGACAGCGCTCGGAGCAGGCCCAGCTCCAAGCTGGGTCCTTCGAGGGCTGGGCTTCGCGCTCGCAGTGGAAGGGGCGGGCGGCGGTTGGTAAGCGCTGACAATGACGCGCGTGACCGGCCCACTTCCACGTCCGCGGGCCCTCCCCAGGCAAAGCCCGCGCTCGCGGAACGGTTGAGCACGGTCAAAGGTACTAACGTAACGTCTACACTGCGAAAGCTCTGGAAAGCTGTACCTCAACCCAGGTATAAGTGCCAATTGAGTGCCGCCCTTTCCACACTCGCAGCTTTCGCATAGGTGACAAAGGTAAGACCATGCAATCGAAGGTGCTCGTTGTCCTTTTCGCAGCCACTGTTGGCCTCGTAACGGCCGCGCAGGCGCAGACGATGGTGGAGTATTCCACTTTATCGACGCACTCGGGGCGGGCGCTGGCGGCGCCTACCTCAAGCCCGCATTCCAGCAGGCACCACGCTGACGCCGCATACGGCACCACCAAGGGCAGGGTCTGGCAGGAAAAGGACGCGCGCCTGAAGGACCTGTCGCCCTCACAGCCGACTCCGCCCGCCGTCTTCGTCCTGGCCAACGGCGAGCGCCTGGAAGCCGCGGACTACGTCCTGACTGCCGATTCACTTCGCGTCAACCAGAAGGGCAGCCAGCGCACAATTCCGATGAGTGCGCTGGACCGCAATGCCACCGTCGCTGCCAATCGCCAGCGCGGAGTCGAGCTTCGGCTTCCGGACGGCAAGTCGCAAATCACTCTGAGCTTCTGAGTCAGGAGGCGAGGCTTCAAAAGCCTACAAGCGCCGGCTCGGGCTCCAGCATGATCCCGAATTCATCGAACACCCGATGCTGAATTTCGTCCTTCAGCGCGACGATCTCCGCCGCTGTCGCGCCGCCGCGATTCACAATCGCCAGTGCGTGCTTGCGCGAGATGCCGGCTTGGCCTTGCGTGTAGCCCCTGGAGAAACCCGCATGTTCCACCAGCCAGGCGGCCGGCAATTTGCGAAAGCTGTCGGTTGCCGGATAGCTGGGCAGCTCCCATCCCCGCGCCGCTAGTCGGGTCGACAGCTCGTGGACAAACGCCTGCGGCAGCACCGGGTTCTTGAAGAACGATCCGGCGCTGCGGGCGTCCTCGTCCCCGGGGACAATCAGCATCGCCTTGCGATGACGGATTTCGCGCACGGCAGCGCGAACTTCACACAGCGTGGGCTCACCTGATTTTCCGGCAAAGAACTGCTGCAAGTCGGGATAGCGCAGCGCGGGCCTGCCGCCGGGGTGCAGCGCAAACGACACCGACAAGACGATGTAGCGTCCGCGCTCGGTCGTATTGAACATGCTGGAGCGATAGCCGAAGCCGCACTCGCCGTTATTCAGCGTCTTAATCTCGAGCGATTGCAAATCGAGAGCGCGGACTTGCTGGATGGTTTGCGATACTTCCTGCCCGTACGCCCCAACATTCTGGATGGGGGTGCCGCCCACAGTGCCGGGAATGCCGCTGAGACACTCCAGACCGGCGCAGTCTGCCGCAACCATCCGTTCCACCAGCGTGTCCCAGTCATGACCCGCGCCGGCGGTGAAGATGAGGGTACCGCGCGGCCCCTTGCACTGCGAGATCTCTGCGATGGCGACCTTCAGCACGAGTCCGCCAAATCCAGCATCTGCGACAACGATGTTGCTGCCCCCGCCCAGAACAAACAGCGGCAGCCCTTGTGAGCGCGTGAACTCGACAGCCTCGACGACCTCAGCCTCGTTGCACGCTTCGCCGAAGTAGCGCGCAGGGCCACCGACGCCCAGCGTTGTCAAGGGAGCCAGCCGGACATTTTCGCGGATCATCATGAACCCGACGACCATGGTACTCGGAGCGATGCTGCCGAAGAATTCTTTCGCCGCGTGACGTGCGTCACAAACACCGGGCCCACCCAGACGTTATGCTGAAATCGTTCCGCCGGAGACCCGCCCACCTCAGCGGACTCCCAGGCCCGCGTCGCTGTTGCCGCGAACTGGGTCGGGCCCCAAACGAACGCCCGTTGTGTTGACGGCGCTTTCGGCGAAACTCGATAATTGAATGTTTGTCCATACGCTCCCGCGTTCATAAGGAGTCGGCTTCGTGGCTACTTCAGCCAGTCCTATCGAGACCACTGCGCAAGTCAGAAAAGGAGTGGCCCCGCTGCGCGCCGGTCAGGGCTACTCGTTCGTTTTGCGCCGCCTGCATTCGCTGTCGGGCATCGTCCCCATCGGCGCATTTCTCATCGAGCACTTCATCTCGAACTCCGAGTCGGCCAACGGCGTCCAGGCCTACAACGACCAGGTGAAGTTCCTCACCAGCCTGCCCTTCGTGCACGTGCTGGAGTGGGTGTTCATTTTCATCCCGCTGCTCTATCACGCGCTCTACGGCATTTATATCTGGTATCGCGGCGATTCGAACGTAAAGGAATATCCCTGGAGCGGCAACTGGCTGTATTTCGCGCAGCGCTGGACGGGCATCATCGCCTTCATCTACATCGGCTATCACGTGTGGGAGATGCGCTTCACCGGTGTGCACCTGATGGGCGGAGGCTACAACGCGGCGTTCTCCAAGGTCTGGTTCGATTTTCAGAACCCGTGGGTCGTGGCGTTCTACGTGATCGGAATTACCGCCGCCTCGTGGCACTTTTCGTATGGCGTTTGGCTGTTCGCCGCGAAGTGGGGATTCACCGTCGGCGACAAAGCGCGGCGCAAGTTTGGATACGTCTGCCTGGCGCTGGCACTGGCGCTGGTCGGCATCGGCCTGTGGAGTGTCGGGGGCTTCCTGCGCACGCCGCCGTCGCAAGTGCCCTACGTTGAGCACGGCTAGCGACCTGGTAGTGCAGGTCTTCCGGCCTGCGTTGAGCAGGAAACAATTGGTAGAGCAGGCCTTCAGGCCCGCGTGAGCGGAATGAAATGAGTACCTGCTTTGCTGCTGAACTCGGTTCGAGTTCAGTGGCAAAGCAATCAAACAAGAGAGGGCTTGGACGCGAGCCTGAAGGCTCGTTCTACCCGAAGCGAATTTATGGCTCATCCTAAAATTATCGTGGTCGGTGGCGGACTGGCAGGGCTGGCGGCCACCATCAAAATTGCCGAGATGGGAGGTCACGTCGACCTCTTCTCCATCGTACCGGTGAAGCGTTCTCACTCGGTCTGCGCGCAGGGCGGCATCAACGCCGCGAAAAACCTGAAGGGCGAAGGCGACTCCTGCTGGATCCACTTCGACGACACCGTCTACGGCGGCGATTTCCTGGCCAACCAGCCGCCGGTCAAGGCCATGTGCGAGATGGCCCCCGGCATCATCGACCTGCTTGACCGCATGGGCGTGACCTTCAACCGCACGCCGGAAGGGCTGCTGGATTTCCGCCGCTTCGGCGGCACGCTCTTCAACCGCACGGCCTTCGCCGGCGCCACCACCGGCCAGCAACTTCTGTATGCGCTCGACGAGCAAGTACGGCGCTACGAGTCAGAAGGCAAGGTCACCAAGTACGAAGGTTGGGAATTTCTCTCCGGCGTGATGGACGACCATCGCTCCTGCCATGGCATCTGCGCTATGGACCTGCGCAGCATGGCGGTGCAAACCTTCCCCGCCGAGGCCGTCATCATGGCGACCGGCGGCATCGGCGCCATCTTCGGCAAGTCCACCAATTCGGTCGTCTGCACTGGCTCGGCACAATCGGCGCTCTACCAGCAGGGCGCGTTTTACGCGAACGGCGAGTTCATCCAGGTACACCCGACCTGCATTCCCGGCGAAGACAAGCTGCGGCTGATGTCGGAGTCGGCGCGCGGTGAAGGCGGCCGCGTGTGGGTTCCCAAGCAGCCCGGTGACAAGCGCAATCCTAAAAGCATTCCCGACAGCGAACGCTGGTACTTCCTGGAGGAGTGGTATCCCAAGTACGGCAATCTGGTGCCACGCGATATCGCGACCCGCGCCATCCACAAAGTTGTGTACGAGCACAACCTCGGCATCGACGGCCAGCCGATGGTCTATCTCGACCTGACGCACATCGACCGCAAGGTCCTCGACAAGAAGCTCGAAGGCATTCTCGAAATCTACGAGAAGTTTGTCGGCGACGACCCGCGCGACACGCCGATGAAGATCTTCCCTGGCATGCACTACACCATGGGCGGCATGTGGGTCGATTTCGATCAGAGAACGAATATCGAGGGGCTCTACGCCGCGGGCGAGTGCGACTACTCCATCCACGGCGCCAATCGCCTGGGCGCGAACTCGCTGCTCTCCTGCATCTACGGCGGCTTTATCGCCGGCCCGCACGCGGTCAAGTACGCGCATAACGTCATCAAGAGCGGCCAGCATCCCGCCGGCCACCTGTTCGACTCCGAGCGCAAGCGCCAGGAAGAGATCAACCAGCGGCTGATGAGCAACGATGGCACGGAGAACCCGTTCCTGCTGTGGCGCGAGCTGGGCGACATCATGACCAAGAACGTCACCGTCATCCGCTACAACCAGAACATTCGCGAGACCGACGCCAAACTGGTGGAGCTGCTGGAGCGCTATCGCCACGTGAACCTGAGCGACCGCTCCATGTGGGCGAACACGTCGTTTGTCTTCGCGCGGCAGCTCTACAACATGCTGCAACTGGCGAGGGTGATCACGCAGGGTGCAGGTATGCGCGACGAGTCGCGCGGCGCGCACTACAAGCCGGACTTTCCCGAACGCGACGACGCCAACTGGCTGAAGACCACGAAGGCCTACTTCGCCGCCGATGCCGACGAGCCGCGCTTCGAGTTCGAGCCGGTGGACACGTCGCTCATCAAGCCGCGACCGAGAAGGTATGACGCGGCGACGTAAGCGGTTGTCGGTGGCCAGTGGTCGATGTTCTGACGGGGTGTCCCCGGTCTGGCGGTGTTCCAGACTCGGGTACTAGCCGCGCGGTTTACCGTACCCGGGTCTCGAACACCGCGAGACCTGGGGCACCCGGCATTGCGCTGGCTGATCCGAGCGACACGATTTTCGGGCCGCAGGCCCATTTACTACGATGGCTACTAATTCGAAATCCGTAATCATACGCGTCAAGCGCCAGGAAACTCCCGACACCAAGCCGCGCTGGGAAGAATTCGAGCTGACCTACCGGCGGGGCATGAACGTAACCTCGGCACTCATGGACATCGCCGCAAAACCGGTCACGCGCGACGGCAAGCCCACCACGCCCGTCACCTACGACTCCAATTGCCTGGAAGAGGTGTGCGGCTCGTGCGCCATGCTCATCAACGGCAAGGCGCGCATGGCATGTTCGGCGCTGATCGACCAGCTCGAACAGCCGATCTCGCTGGAGCCGTTCTCCAAGTTCCCGGTCGTGCGCGATCTCTCGGTCGATCGCAGTGTGCTCTTCGAGAACCTGAAGACCGTGAAGGCGTGGGTGCCGGTCGACGGCAGCTACGATCTCGGCCCCGGGCCGCGCCAGTCGCCGCTCGACCAGGAGGAGGCGTATCCGCTATCGCGATGCGTCTCGTGCTGCTGCTGCATGGAAGCGTGCCCGCAATTCAACGAGAAGACCGGCTTCGTCGGCGCGGCCACCATCTCGCAGGTGCGGCTATTCAACGCGCATCCCACCGGCAAGGCGCTGAAGATCGAACGGCTCCAGGCGCTGATGGGTGACGGCGGCATCCAGGAATGCGGCTACGCGCAGAACTGCGTCGAAGTTTGCCCCAAAGAGATTCCGTTGACCAAGTCCATCGCCGATGTCGGCGGCCAGGTAATGTGGCAGGCGATCAAGGACTTTTTCCGGACATAAACGCAGCCTCACCCCGGTGTCATCCTGAGCGAAGGCGCGCGTCTCTTGCGCGCCGGAGTCGAAGGACCGCTATCGTCGGCAAGCCGCCGCGCTTCTCGCCGAACGTCACCGTGGCATAGCCGCCGCTGTCGTAAAATAGCTAAGGTTCTGGGATGGAGACCCAGCTCGAGTTCGAGGCGCTGCGCCGCGAGAGCTCCTCGTGGTGGTACGTTTCGCGCCGCAAGCTGCTGCGCGACGCCCTTGCGCAAGCGCTGCGCGAAAAGCGTGAGGCGCGTGTGCTCGACTTTGGCTGCAGCGCCGGCCTCGGCCTCCTGACCACCTCCGGCATCCGCGCGCTGGACGCCCATTCTTCTCTGCCGCTGCTGGCATTTCGTCAAATCGAAGGTAGCCGCGATCTCATCTGCACAGCTCCGGAAGAGCTGGCGTTCTGCTCCAATGGATTCGACGCGGTGCTTGCCGGCGACATCCTCCAAACTGTGCCCGACGATCTGGCCGCGCTGCGCGAGCTGCGCCGCGTGCTGAAAGACGGCGCCACGCTCTGCCTGACCGTCCCCGCCTATCCCTCGCTCTGGGGTGAAAAGGACGAGGCCCGCGGACATCGCCGCCGTTACACCGCCAGCGAGCTGCGGCGCAAGTTGAACAACGCCGGCTTCGAGGTCACGCGTGTGTCTTACGTTGTGGCAGTTGGACTATTCCCGGCCGTGGTGGAGCGAATCGCCAAGGCCATCTTCAGCAAGACCATCGCTCGCGGCAAGATCCCGTCCTCGTCGAAGTGGGCCGACGCGGCCATGGTCGCGCTGCTCGACTGCGAACGCTTTCTCATCCGCTATATCAACCTGCCGTTCGGCACGCGCGTGATCTGCTGGGCGCGCAAGCCCGCCGTCGTCGCCGAGCGCGTTACCGTCCCCGCCTGGGAGCGGCAATGGGCGCGAGCTCCCCTGCCGCAGGGGATGTGAATGGGCAGCGACTAGCAAGTAAAATCGTCCTGTGTCCCTACTCCGCAGCATCGGCACCACGCTGGAGATGATCAAGTGGGAGCACTCGGTGCTCACGCTGCCGTTCGGCCTGACCGGCGCAGTGCTGGCGGCGAACGGCATTCCTAATCTGCACACGTCAATCTGGATCATCGTCGCGCTGGTGGCTGCGCGCTCGGCGGCGATGGCGTTCAATCGCCTGGCGGACGCGACCATCGACGCCTCGAACCCGCGCACCCGCACCCGCGCGCTGCCCGCAGGCAAGCTCAGTAAAAGCTTCGTTGCGTGGTTCGTCGTCACGACCTCGGCGATTCTCGTCCTCGCCGCCTGGGAGCTGAATCCGCTTGCGTTCTACCTCTCGCCTGTGGCGCTCGCCATCGTATTTCTATACTCGTTCAGCAAGCGCTTCACCCGCTGGTCGCATGTTGTGCTGGGCCTGGCGATGGGCATCGCTCCCGCCGCCGCCTGGATTGCGGTGCGCGGCTCGCTCGATCCGCGAATTCTCATCCTGACCGCGGCCGTCGTCTTTTGGGGCGCAGGCTTCGACATCCTCTATAGCTGCCAGGATTACGAGCATGACTGCGCCGCCGGCGTCTATTCCGTTCCCAAGGCGTTTGGCATCCGCAGCGCGCTGGGCATCGCGCGGCTGTTTCACGTTGCCACGGTGTTATTGCTGGCGTGGATGGTCGTGGCGTTTGGATTGGGCAAGATCGCCATCGCCGGCGTGGTCTTAGTGGCGGCGTTGCTGGTTTACGAGCACTCCCTGGTGAAGCACGATGACCTCAGCCGGGTGAACGCCGCGTTCTTCACCATGAACGGGCTGGTGTCGATGGCGTTTCTGTTTCTTATTGCGGCCGATCGGATGCTCAAAACCGGTGGATAGGGGTTAGGCGATGGTGGACGGAAGACGCCGTTGCCAGGTTCATGACCGCACCATCCATGAACCACTGACCACTAACCACTGCTTTTGACGGTCTGGCTGGGCGACTTGGCGAAGACGATCTCGGAAACCAGCAGCAGCGCGCCGATGACGATGGCGCTGTCGGCTACATTGAACGCCGGCCAGTGATAGCTGCCGACATAGAAGTCGAGGAAGTCGACCACGTGGCCGGTGAAAACGCGGTCCCACAGGTTGCCCATGGCGCCGCCGAGGATGAGCGAAAGAGCGATGGTGGTGGTGCTGAGACAATGGCCGTTCTTCCACAACAGTGCGGCCACTACCACCAGCGCCAGCACCGAGAAGCTGACCAGCGCGCCCACCTTCCATTGCGCCGAGGATTCGGCGAAGAGCCCGAAGGCTGCGCCCGTGTTCTGCACGTGGGTCAGGCGGAAGAAGCCAGGAACGATCGCCACACTGTCATGCAGGGCGATGTTGCCCGCCACCGCCCACTTGGTGATGCGGTCCAGCAGGAGCACGATCGCGGCGATCAGGAAAAAGTATTTGCGCATCGGTTGAATCTGTCCCCGCCTATGGTTAGACGCTGCTCCGGCATGGAAAGAAGCAGCACCCGGCGTCACGCCTTAACGCGCCTGCGCCGTTGCCTCGATCTCTGCCAGCACCGCGCTGCAGCGCTCGCACACCGTAGGATAATTCTTATCTTCGCCGACATGCGTCGAGTAGTTCCAGCAACGCTCGCACTTCTGCCCCGGAGCTTCTTTGACCTCGATCGTCAGGCCGGCATCGCCGTTGGCGCTCGGCAGCTTCTCCAGCGCCACGTCTGACACGATGAAGAGATACCGCAACTGATCGCGATAGCGCTCCAACACCGGGTAGATGCTTTCGGGCGCAGCAAGGCGAATCTGCGCCTCCAGGCTGCCACCGATGCGCTTCTCATTGCGCGCCGCTTCCAGTGCCTTCAACACCTCATCGCGGACGCCCAGCAATGTCCCCCAGTCGCGTTCGTTGGCCGCGGTATCGAAGCCCCCAGGCAGCGCACCGGTCAGGTCTTCGGGAGCGGAGAACAGTTCGAGATGCACACTTTCCGCGCGGCCCGCCACCGCAGGTAGAAGCTGCCAAATTTCGTCGGCGGTGAAGCTCATCACCGGCGCGAGCAGGCGCACCAGCGCCTCGCCCATGCGCCACAGCGCCGTCTGCGCCGAGCGCCGCGCCACCGACTTCGGTGCCGAGGTGTACAGCCGGTCTTTTAGCACGTCAAAGTAAATCGCGCTGAGATCGACGATGCAAAAGTCCTTCAGCTGCTGATACAGGCGATGGAAGGTGAAGCTGTCGTAGTGCTCGCGCACATCCTTCGTGACCTCGGCGGCGCGCAGCAGGATGTACTGATCGAGCGCGTGCATCTCGGCGAAGGGTACGACATCGCGGGCGGGATCGAAATCGTGGAGGTTGCCCAGCATATAGCGAAACGTGTTGCGAATCTTGCGATAGCTCTCGGCGATGCGCTGCATGAGCTCGTCGGAGCTCATGACGTCTTCGCGGAAGTCGACCGACGCGACCCACAGACGCACGATCTCGGCGCCCAGTTTGTCGGCAATGTCCACCGGATCGACGACGTTGCCGAGCGACTTCGACTGAGCGCGGCCTTGCGGATCAAGCACCCAGCCGACGGTAGCGGCGCTGCGATAGGGCGCCGCGCCCTTGGTCGCAACCGCGCACAGCAGGGAAGACTGGAACCATCCGCGATGCTGATCGCCGCCCTCGAGGTACAGGTCGGCGGGCCAGGGCAGTCCCGGTTCGCGGCCCAGCACGGCGGCGTGGCTCGAACCCGATTCGAACCACACATCGACAATGTCCATCTCCTTACGGAACTTAGCTTTGCCGCATTTAGTGCAAGCGTAGCCTGAAGGCAACATCTGCTCGGCTGAGTACTTGTACCAGGCATCGGCACCCTCGCGCGCGAACAGTTCGACAACGCTGCGATGCACCGCGGGATCGCCTACAAACTCGTTGCAGCCCTCGCACTGGAACATGGCGATGGGTACGCCCCAAACGCGCTGGCGCGAGACGCACCAGTCGGGACGGCCCGCGACCATGTTGGTGATGCGCTCTTCGCCCCAGGCCGGGTCCCACTTCACCTTCCTGATCTCGTCCAGCGAGCGCGTGCGCAGCGTTCCGCCGACCACCCCATCGAGTCCAACACCGGGACTTGCCAGGGACCCCGGAAAAGACGGCAGCGGCTTCTCCATCGAGATGAACCACTGCTCGGTAGCGCGAAAAATAATCGGATTGTGGCAGCGCCAGCAATGCGGATACGAATGCTCGATCTTCTCGTAGCCGAGCAGCACACCGCGCGCCTTCAGCAGTTCGACGATCGCCGCATTCGCCTTGAAGACCTGCTGCCCTTCATATTCGGGCAAGCCGTTGCGCAGGATGCCGGCATCATCGACGTCGCAGCGGAGGGTGATGCCGTACTTCACGCCGGTGTTGAAGTCGTCGGCGCCGTGCGCGGGAGCGGTATGCACAGCGCCCGTGCCCGTATCCATGGTGACGTAGTCGCCCAGCACGCCGAGCACGGTGCGATCGAGAAACGGATGCGCGAAGGTCGCGTACTCGAGCTTCGCGCCGGGGAATGTCGCGATCTCCCTGGCCTGGCTGAGATGGCACCTCTCGATGGTCTGCTGCGCCAGCGCCTTGGCGACGATGTAGATCCACTCGCCGGTGTCGAGCGCGACGTACTCCGCATCGGGCGCGAACGTCACCGCCATCGAGGCAGGCAGCGTCCAGGGGGTGGTCGTCCAGATAATGGTGGCAACATTTTTCTTCCCGGCAAGATTCGCGTCAATCTTCCCCGGATCGCTGGTCAGCGGATACCGCACCCAGACGCTCGGGCTGGTGTGCATCTCGTACTCGACCTCGGCCTCGGCCAGCGCCGTCTTGTCGTGAATGCACCAGTAGACCGACTTCAGGCCTTTGTAGACAAGCCCCTCTTCATAGCACTGGTAGAACGTCTCCAGCACCACGCTCTCGTACTGCGGGCTCATGGTGAGGTAGGGGTCGTCCCAGCGGCCGAGCACGCCCAGCCGCTTGAACTGCGAGCGCTGAAGATCGAGATATCTCTGCGCGTACTTACGGCACTCTTCACGCACCGCAAGTGGATCGAGCTCCAGCTTCTTACGGCCCAGCTCGTTGTCCACCTTGATTTCAATGGGCAGGCCGTGACAGTCCCAGCCGGGGACGTAGGGGGCGTCGAAGCCGCTCATGCTCCTCGCCTTTACCACGAAGTCCTTCAGCGTCTTGTTAAGCGCGGTGCCGAGATGGATGGGCCCGTTGGCGTAGGGCGGCCCGTCATGCATCACGTAGATGGGCTGGCCTTGGTGGACTTCACGAATGCGCTCGTAGAGCCGCATCGCCTGCCAGCGCTCCAGCATGGCGGGCTCGGCTTTGGGCAGGCTCGCCTTCATTGGGAAGCCGGTCTTGGGCAGGTTCAGCGTGGCTTTCAGGTCGAGCGGCAATACGTATGTCTCCCCTGCTGTCGGTGAAACCTCGAGGTAATGCAGGCTATTTCTTCATTATAGGGGGGTGCAAAAGTCGAGTCTATCGACTCCGGGCGCCGAGGAGGAATCCGACGTTCGGCAGTCGTGCCTCCCCTGCTGGTTTCGCATTTTCTCGTGTGCCAGCTTCCGCTTCAGCGTCCACAACAACTCCGATCATCTGCTTTCTTCTCGTTCAGATAGAGGAACGAATGGGAGTTGAGTTCTGCCCCGCTCGCCTTTGTTCCTGGCCGGCGTCTCACTTATTGTCGCCTTACGCCGCACAACGATGTGGGTAGCCGCGCATCTAAGGATACGAGCGGCGACTCACGTCGCGGCAGGGCCCGATCGTGTTCCGCTGCGAAATCTGTTTGTTAACTAAGGGTTTGCGGATGAGCAACTCAGGTTACGACGCGCTCATCCATCGTGTGAAGTGACGGCACAAGCGGCCGGCCCAGACCAAAGGGACGAATGAGTATGGTGACTGACACGCTGACTCCCCCCCTCAAGCAAGCGCCTGAACCGGAGCTCCACCTTCTGCTGCGGACTGCGGCCGACGACTCGCTATGGAAGTCGCTGACCGGCAACCTCCGCACGGTTTTCTTTCCGGAGAAATTGCCGCCGCTCCAGTTGACCTCGCGCCCGGTGAAGGTGCGCGACATCTGGGGCGAGTACAACTACAAGAAGGAGAGCGCAGGTGTGTCGCTGGTCGTGCACGTTGCGATGGTGGGCGGGCTGATCGCGCTGTCCATCATGGGCGCGCGTGCCGTGAAGCAGGACAAGCCGCAGGAGACGGTCACCTTGATTGCGCCGGATCTTTCTCCTCCGCCATTGCCGATGACCAAGCCGACCGCGCAGACTTCCGGCGGCGGTGGCGGCGGCGGCGACCACGACAAGCTGCAAGCCCCCAAGGGCAAGCTTCCCAAGACCGCGATGGAGCAGATCACGCCGCCGGCGATGGTCATCCGCAACGATCATCCCAAGCTTCCGGTTGAGCCGACTGTGGTCGTGCCTCCGCAGATCAAGCTGGCGTCCAACATGCCGAACCTCGGCAACCCGATGTCGGCTGTGCCCTCCGGACCTCCCTCGAACGGCACCGGCAGCGGTGGCGGAATCGGCTCGGGCTCGGGCGGCGGCGTAGGATCGGGTACCGGTCCCGGCGTCGGTCCGGGTCGCGGCGGCGGTATTGGCGGCGGAGTGTTCCGCGTCGGCGGTGGTGTCTCGCCGCCGCGCGCGCTGGACACGCCCGACCCCGAGTACTCCGAAGAAGCTCGCAAAGCGAAGTATCAGGGAACCTGCGTGCTGTGGCTGATCGTCGGACCCGATGGCAAGCCGCGCGACATCAAGGTCGCTCGCGCGTTGGGCATGGGACTGGATGAGAAAGCGATTCAGGCAGTGCGAATGTGGAAATTCGAGCCTGCGATGAAAGACGGCAAGCCGGTCGCAGTGCAGATCAATGTTGAAGTAAACTTCCGCCTTTACTGAAAGCTGGTAGAGCGCGAAAGTGGAAGAGGAGGGGCGATAAGCCTCTCCTTTTTTGCGCTTAAGATTGCCGATGGGTCGCGCTTACTCCAACGGGACCTTCTCGCGGTAGGCCGCGACCTGCACATTCCAGCGCAAGGCCTTGGTGATGGCGTCGCGCAGTTGCGATGCAGCGTCGGGCTCGCCGTGGACCAGGAAGGTCTGCTTCGGCGGCCGTTCGAAGCTGTGCAGCCACTCGAGGAGTTCGGGGGTATCGGCGTGATCGCTGAACTGCTCGAGCGCTGCGACCTGCGCGCGAATGGGAATCTGCTCGCCGAACATTCTAATGCTGTCGACGCCGCTCTTGATGCTGGCGCCGCGCGTCCCCGGCGCTTGAAAGCCGATAAACAGCACCAGGTTCCTGGGATCGGGCAGCCGCTGCATCAGGTGATGCAGCACGCGTCCGCCGGTGACCATGCCGCTGGCGGAGACGATGATCATCGGATACTTTGACTCGTTGATCTTCTTCGAGTCGTTCTGCGTACTGTCGAAGTAGAAGTTGGACCAGTCGAGAGGCGAGCCGTACTTGGCGATGGCCGCGCGCGTCTCCGCCGTGAACTCCTCGCTGTGCTTCAGGAAGACCTGCACCGCTTTGATGGCCATGGGGCTGTCAGCATGTACCGGGACGCGAGGAATCTGCCGTGTTTCCATCAGCTCCTTCAGCAGGAAGAGAAACTTCTGCGTGCGTTCCACCGCGAACGCCGGCACCACTACACTACCGCCGCGCTGCAATGTCGTGCGGATTAGGGTCGCCAGCTCCGGCCGCGGGTCGTCATGCGGATGCCGGCGATTCCCGTAGGTGCTCTCCATCACCAGCAGGTCGCAATCTTCGCCTTGCGCGGGACCGCAGTCGAGCACCTTGCCGGGAACGTCTTCACAGCGTACGCGGCCGATGTCGCCGGTAAAGAGCAGCTTTTGCGTTTGCCCATTCGCATTCGTGGTGATCTCCACCATCGACGAGCCGAGAATATGCGCGGCGCGCACAAAGCGAAACGAGAACTGAGGAATCAGCTGGTGCGCCTCGCCAAAGTTGACCGGCCGGAACAACGTCAGGCACTGCTGCGCCTCTTCCATGGTGTAGAGCGGCAATGCGGGATGATGCTTGGACGCTCGCGTCTTGTTGTAGAACTCGGCGTCTTCTTCCTGGAGGTGGCCGGAATCCGGCAGCAGAATGCTGCACAAATCGACGGTGGCCGGCGTGGCATAAATCGGGCCGTGAAAGCCTTGTTTGACCAGGCGCGGAATCCAGCCTGAGTGGTCGATGTGCGCATGGGTGAGGATAACGGCGTCGATGGTTTTGGACGGCACCGGCAGGTCCTGCCAGTTGCGCTCCCGCCATTCCTTCTGGCCCTGGAAGAGCCCGCAATCCACCAGCACCTGCAACGGGCGCCCGCCGTTGTCAACGTGAATCAGGTGCTTCGACCCGGTGACCACGCCGGCGGCGCCAAGAAATTGTATGTAGCTCAAGTTGCCCTCGTTCCTTACAGCAACAGAAGGTTGTATCGTTTGCGGGGTATGAGTGGCAAGTCTGGCGCATTCGGGAAAAACCAAAAGCAATTAACCACAGAGACAAAGAGACACAGAGTCAGACAGCCACAGGATTTCCGAGAAATCCGTCTTGACGCTTCGCTCGCGGCCCCGGCTTGTCACAAGAGCGCAGAGGAGATCTTCTCTTTGCCTCTGTGGTTAATGCATTTGCTCACTGCTTCTGGCCCGGCACCACGTAAACGTTGTTACCCGTATTCGCCTCCGGCACGCTGCCGTCGTTGACGATGATCTTGTCCGGCGCGACCGGGATCTCGATGCGACCGACGCCTTTCTCTCCAGCCTTCGCCAGCACGCGCACCGTTTTCTCGCCGGAGGCGGTCTGGACGATGACCGGTACCTCGGCCCCGGCGCGCCCGGTATTCATGATCGTGACAGTTTCAAGAAAACTCTGGTTCGCATCGCCCAGCAACGGACGCGCGTACGAAGATTCCACGTGAAAGTCCGGCAGGCCGCGGTCGCGATAGACCCAGTCGTCGAAGAACCACTCCAGGTCGCGCTTGGAGCTGGCTTGCAGGAGCCGCTGCCAGTATGCGGGGTCTTTGTCGGCGCCGTATCGATAGTTGGCCAGCCCCGCGCGCAGGGCAGTGTCGCCCAGCATGTCGCGCAGCATCCAAAAGACGAAGCTGCCCTTGCCGCGCAGGTACAGCTCGTCATTAGTATTGAGCAGCGTGTTGTCCGCGCTGTTGTCTGGGGCTTTCGCAGCGTCGCCGGATTTCGGATGCGTCGCCTCTTCTGCCTTCACCAGCGGCTCGCGAAAGTCGTCAAGATAGTCCAGCGCCGCCTTGCGCCCGGAGCGGCTGTCGATCACGATGCATTGCAGGAAGCGCTGCAGGCCCTCTTCGATCCAGGGATGCGCCGATTGGAATCGCGCCGCCACCTGCGTCGAGAGCAGCAACAATTGCAGAGTGTCGGCGGGCCACGGGCGCAGCGGGGTGAACAGCACGTCGCCACTTTCGTAGGGCAGCGCCTTGGGCTCGGTTAGCTCGATGACGCGCGCCGGCTGGCGAGGGTCCCACAGCCAGTCTCTCAGCAGCGGGTCATTGGCTTCGGCGGCAACGGCGTAATCGCGGGCGAGAGAAGTGTGCTCGCCCGTGTGCAGGAGGGTAATGGTCGGTCGGGACAGCTCGACGTAATTGCCCAGTGTGAAGGCCGGAACGGCTTTTCCCAGGCCGCTGAGGGCCAGCGTATTGCTGAATTCTTTGCTCCTGCCGCCCGCCGTCGCTTCTGTGACCAGCTTCGCCTCACCACAACCCACGCCGGAGTTCACCGCGATGCACAGCGGTTCGTTTTCCGCACCCGCGACGACCAGGCGCGCATTGAATTCGCTATACGCGTGACGCCGCTTCCAGGCGGCAAGAGCATCGAAGACCGCATTGCCGTCGCTGATGCTTACCGCCTCGATGGCCACGGGATACCAGGTGACATAGCCGAGGCCGCGCACCGCGGTAAAGGCGTCGCTGATCTCGTCCCAGTCGCTGCGTGCCGCCACGTCGGCAGGCGTGCCCACGCGCGTGAGCCGCGTGGCATCGGGCGTGATGCTCCCGCCGTACTGCACGGCCAGCGTGATTGTGCCCGCCGGCGCGACCGCCTTCGGCAGGTTGACGATGGCCTCGGTCAGGCTCCCGGTGTGGTCGATGTCGGAGGTGTAGTTATCGCTGAGCCACTGCACCGGCTTGTCGTCCAGGGTGATGCTGTTCCACGCGAACGAGGAGGTGACCTGCAACGCCACGACCTTCTGCGGGTCCTTCGCGTCGTTGCGCAAGGTCAAGGTGCCAGTCACCGCCATGACATGCGAAGCGCGGTCGATCTGCGCTGTGAGGTGATAACTCGTGGTGGTGAAGGCGTCGCGATCAATGGCACGAGCGGATACCGTAATGAGTGCAGTAAAGATGAGGAGCAAGACCCTAAGGAATTTGGCCCTTCCTGCCCTGGGTGTGGGAGTTGTGCCGTCGCTGCGCGACTCGCATAAGATCGGCGCCGGTACCCAGCGCTTACGCGCTGGGCTAGGATTGTGCCGCCCTTCGGGCTGCATTCCAGTGGACGATGAAGCCCGCAGGGCGACACAAACGTAGCCCAGCACGTCAGTGCTGGGAAATCGAAGCAGCAATTTCCGAAGTCCCGTAGGGACGGCACAAGACATCATGAACCGGATTTTTCCTTTGTCCGCCGCTGGCGCGCCACTTCATACATCACCACCGCGCCGGCCACCGAAACGTTAAGCGATGGCACGTGCCCGAGCATGGGGATGGAGACGAGAAAGTCGCAGCGCCGCCGCACCAGATCGTGCAGGCCCTTGCCTTCGGCGCCCAGCACGATGGCGCAGTCCATCTTGTAATCCAGCGCCTCGTAGCTCTGGCTGCCGCGTTCGTCCAGCCCGACGGTCCAGACATTGCGCTCCTTCAGCTCGTCGAGGGTGCGCGAGATGTTGGTGACCCGCGCGATCGGCAGGTATTCGGAGGCGCCGGCCGAAGCCTTCACGGCCGTGCCGGTCAGCCCAACCGCTCGGCGCTCGGGGATGATGACCCCGTCGGCGCCTGCGCCGTCAGCGGTGCGAATCAGCGCGCCCAGATTGTGCGGATCTTCCACCCCGTCGAGCACCACCAAGAATGTATGCTCGCCGCGCCGCTGCTCCAGCAGCGCGTCCACGTCGGCGTACTGCTTGCTGGTGGTAACGGCGATGACGCCCTGATGAGTGTTGGTGTTGGCGGTGCGGTCCAGTTGCTCGCGCGGCAGGAAGCGCACCTGCACACCGCTGGCGCGGCAATCGTCGATGAGCCGCTGCACCCGCTGATCGTGGCGTTCGCGCGCGATGCCAACGTAGTCGAAGCTGCGCGCGCCGGACTTCAGGGCCTCGCTGACCGCATGGATGCCGTAGATGACGACCATCGCTGCCATCAGTTTACGACAGCCGCACGTGAGCGATCTCGGCTAACCCTTCACCACGCGCAGATTGTTGGTCACCGTTCCGATGACGCCTGGGACCTGGTTGGCACGCATGGTGCACAGGTTCTTGTCGGTTTCATTGTTGACCACGCCTTCCAGGGTCACGTGTCCGCCACTCACGATGATACGGATCGGCGGGTTGACTTTGTCGGTGCTGTACTTGAACAGCGGGCCATAGCTGTAGATGGCGTTGTACACCTCGCGGCGAAGCCGATCGTCGAGCGGCCCCGGCGGCAGCACCTCGATGTTGTTCACTACCTTGTCGACGCCCTCGATTTTTTTCACTGCCCGTTCGGCATCCTGCTTGGTCTGCGAGTGCTCGCTGGTGACACTGCCGATCAGCGTGACCGTACGGCCCTGCAACAGAAACGCGATGTTGTCGAAGACGCCGAGATACGGCAGCTTGAGCAGCGCGCTCTGGATTTTCTTGATCAGCTTCTGTTGCGCCTCCGGCGACAGCGTCTCGCTGGACATCTGCGACTGGCCTCGACCGGGCTGCTCACCGGCAACCGAACTGGCCGAGATCGGCGATGCAGCAGCTTTGGCGGCTCCCAGGACCGCCAGGGAAAGGGTCATGACTACAACCAGCACTGAGCAGCACGTCTTGCGCATGGGCGCCTCCTATCGGCAGTCAGCAATCGGCAACTGAGCGATTAGTCGATGATACACAGGAGCCGCCCTCATGGGTTCTCTCCTGGCATAGGTACCTGGTTTTAGCCTCTGGAATAACGGGCCGATCTTATCCAGCTTTCATTCTCACGGGAGGAAAACGTCAAGGTGTCGAAGGGGGCGGGTTGCTGAATGCTGCCTTCAAAAATATGCGACCCGAGGCCAGCCACCTCGGGTCGCTAAAGAGGCACCGCTTACGCGTCCGTGACGCACGCGCAGCTTCCGTGCTCAGCCCAGAGCCATGGCGATGGGGGTTGCGTGTTGCGCAGTGGCGCGCTCTTGAAGGTACGGACTCGGAGGAACGCGCTCAAGCCCTTCAGCTCGAGAGTAGTCCGCACAAAGCCACGCAAGACCCAATCAGCCTCAGCAGTCGGGCCGACCGAAGATGCGGCAAATTCCAAGCGCTACCGAAGTGGCGCCCGGATGTGGTCCGGGACGCGCCTCGAAATCCCCTGGAGCGCAACAGCGGCGCCTGCAAGGGCCGTGCGCGTGGTCCGAACCGCCTCTCATCGCCGAACGGTCGTCCCAACCGGGAAGCGGCACGCAATCAGCTGTGCCTCGATTGCGTGCAAGGATGCCTGAAACTTTTCAATCTCACAACTACAAAAAGGTGGTAGCTCCGGTTTCTTACTTAGTAGCAAGAAACTGCACACCGGGTGCCAAGTCGGCCTCCTTCCCGCAGCCGTACTACGACGCCACGGAATCCACAGCAGTAACGACTTTGTTACTACCGCCGCCGGCAACTTCTAGCTATGCTGCGAACTATGGTGTCGGTGAGGGTGTTGGCGAGTGGCAGCAAAGGCAACTGCGCGCTGGTTGCCAGCTCCCGGACGCGTTTGCTGGTCGATGCCGGCTTGTCCTGCCGCGAGCTGCTGCGCCGGCTGCTGCTGTGCGGCGAAGACCCCGCCTCGGTTGACGCCGTGCTCATCACGCACGAACATGCCGACCATATTGCCGGGCTGCGGGTGCTGGCGCGCCGCCTGAGAGTTCCCATCTACCTCACCGGCGCGACCTATCAGGAGTATCAGCGCTGCGCGCGTGATGCCGCCGGCCAGCGCGTCTCGCTGGAGCGCCACGAGCCATTCCGCGCCGGCGCCGGCTTCCAGGTCGGCGACATCAGCGTGCTGCCGTTCACCATTCCCCACGACGCCGCCGATCCCGTGGGCTTCACCTTCCATGTCGAGGGCATCAAGCTGGGCATCTGCACCGATCTCGGCTATATGCCGGCCAGCGTGCGCGACCACCTGCGCGGCTGCCAGGTGCTGATGATCGAGTCCAACCACGACCTGGAACTGCTGCGCGGCGGCCCTTACCCCTGGAGCGTGAAACAGCGCGTGATGAGCCGTGTCGGCCACCTCTCCAATGACGCACTCGCGGATTTCCTGACGACCGACTATGATGGGAGCGCAGAGTTCCTCATCCTGGCGCATCTCTCGGAGCAGAACAACCATCCCGAGATTGCGCGTATGACCGCGGAACGTGCTCTGGGCGCGCAGCCTGGCCTCTTCTTGCAGAACCGCCTGCTGCTCGCGCCTCAACACGAACCGGCGGCGGCGATTCGGTTGTAGCCGCGCTTCCCGCATTGGCCGGCGCGCGAGGCGTCGGCTCGGCGTTCAGCGATGGCAAAATGCACTGACCCCGTGATTGGCAAGATTCTGGCCGGATGGCGCTACGACATTTCCGGGATTGCTCCGGAGATGCGCGGCGACTACGAGGCCCATCTGCGGGAGTGCGCCTTCTGCCGCTCGCGCCAGCGGCTGCACCGCGCCATCGACATCGGCCTGATGGCCCTGGCCTCGGCCTCCATGTTCGTCTTCCTCCTGGCCTACGGCATCATTCGACACTTCCATCCCAGCCACGCCTTCTGGCTGGAAATCGGCGCGCTTGGGGGCTTCCTGCTCTCCATGCTGCTGTGGCTGCTGGTGGCGCTGGTCACGCCTGCGCCGCTGGTCGTGAAGGACGCGGCCCTCACCGGTGCGCGCCTCGGGCTGGAAAAACTCCCCGAAGAAATCCGCGACCGCATCCCTGAAGACTTGCGGCTGAAGATTTCCGGGCAAAGCTAGATTGATTTCGAAGATTTAGGTTGGTCACGCCACGAAACCGTGGCCGCTGAACCACTCCACTACCATGAACGCGGCCATCCCTGAAGTAAACACGATATAGGGAACCCACCACGAGGGATGGCGCTGCATCCAGCGGTAGATCGCGTACAGCAATGGCGGCTGCCACCAGATGTACCGTGGCAGTCCGTACAGGCCTCCCGAGATCGAAAGCAGGACCGCGATGAGCAAGTAGACTCCGTACTCCGGCTTGCGGAGTCGGAAGAGATAGATCGCGGCGACGAGCGCACCCAGGCACATCAGACCCCAGAGCCGTGCCCAATGTTGTCCGGCCAGGAAGACCAACAGCAACGCGAAGGGATTCTGCGGCGGAAAATGCACCCAGGAGAGATGGATGTGCTCCTGCGCCAGCGCATCGCCAGTGTGCAAGTACAAGTAAAGCATGTACGCGGCAGTCCCAAGCGGGCAAAGCAGCAGGCCAAGAAATTTCGTCGCCAGAGTGCGGGGATAGTTTTCCCGCTCCACCCCGCGTAGCGCAAACAGCGCGTAGGGAATGGCGAAAACAAAGCCCACCATCCGCGTCGCAGAAACCATCGTGCCCATGCTGCCCGACAATAGCCACTGCTTCCGTTCGGCGAAATAGAAGGCCAGACACAAAAAGGCAAAGTAGAGCGGCTCGCTATAGCCGGCGTGCCCGTAGATCAGGTACGGATTGAACGCCACCAAAGCTCCGGCGCGGAAGTAATCCGCCACATCGGACAAGTAGCTCCGCACCATCAGCAGAAACGCATAGATCGAGAGCAGGAACGCGCCCTTGCTGACCAGCACCAGGCTCTTGGCCGCCGGAATCGACATCCAGTGGTAGAACGGATACGCAAGCAACGGCAGCAGCGGATGGAATAGCCAATTCGCATCGCCGGTTCCCGGCCAAGGAGCGCTCGAATATCCCGATTGCAGCACGCTGCTGAACCAGTTGCAGTCCCAGCGGCAGAGGCTCGCCATGCCGTCGTACTGCGCGCCCGTCTCCCACCGCGCGAGATTGGAAAAGGCCGAGACGAAGGCCCAGCTCGCGAGCCAGAGCACAACCGCCGCCCAGATCCTTGGATAGCCGCGCACCAGGCGCGTGAGGCCGCTGCCCGATCTGAGCCCGGCCGGCTCGCGCGGAGATTGCGATTCGATGGTTTCGTTCAGATCCACGTGCTACTCACACGACGAAGTTGTGCCCGCTGAACCACTCCAGGACCATGAAAGCGGCCATGCCGGCCGCCAATGCCGAATAGATGAGCCAAGCCCCGGCATTGCGTCGCAAGAGGCGGTAAATGGCGTACAGGAAGGGCGGCTGCCACCAGATGTATCGCGCTACCGACCAATACCCGGTAGAAGTCGCCAGCAGCAGGACCAGCGCCAGATAGGTCCCCATCTCGGGTTTGCCTAGCTTGAAGAGCCAAAGACTGACCAGGCATGCCGCAATCACCATCACCGCCCATACGGGCGGCCAGTGCAGCCGCGTCTGCTGGAAACACAGGATCAGGGTGGAGATGGGATTCCCCAGCCATCGTCCCCAGGAGATCTCGGCCTGCTGAAAGGCAAGCGCATCCCCCACCCGCGCACGCAGGTGGAGCATGAACAGCGCCATGCCCAACGGGCAGAGCAACAGCCCGATCACGGCTTTGCGGTCAAGGGCGCGCCATGAGAGGCGCCATTCTTGTGCGCGGAGCCACTCCATCAAATAGGAAATCGAGAACAGGAAGCCGGTTACGCGGGTTGCGGAAGCAAGTCCTCCCATCGCCCCCGCGGCCAGCCATCGCGAGCGCCTGGCGAAATAAAACGACAGCGCGATCAGCGTGAAGTAGAGCGGCTCGCTGTATCCCGCGTGGGCGTAGATGAGGTAGGGATTGAAGGCCACCAGCGACCCTGCCCGAACTCTGTCCTCGGTAGTCTCAAGCTCGCCGGACAACATAAGCAGGAAGGCGTAGATGGCGAGCAACAGTTCGAGTTTGCCGGCCAGCACCAGGCTGCCGGCAGGCGATAGCCGGAACACCTTGCGCAGACCGGAGGCAGTCATGGGAAACAGCGGATAAAACGGCCAGTTGACGGCCACCCAGTCCTGGTGCTCGGGATGCGTGGCGCGCGCCTCGGTGATGCTGTGAAAGTAGCCGAATTCGACGATCGACTGGTACCACCGGCAGTCCCAAAGGCAAAGGTCTTTCATGCGCCCGTAGTGAGCGGCGCCTTCCCAGGTGGCGAAATTGGCGATGCCGTAGGTGAAAAGATTGCTTCCCACCCATAATGCGAGCGCCACCCATAGGTTCGCCGAAATCCGGCTCCACAGCCGGCGCCGGACCGCGCCGGCGTCAATCCCGGCCAGAGCTGGAGCTTCAGCGAAACGAGGCATCGATCTCCTGCAATATGTTCGAGCTGCGCAAAATTACGCCGGTCCCTACGAAGGTTTCGCGGCGCACTGGCCGGGCAAGATCCGCAGGCTGTAAACGCTTAGGCCTAACCGCCGGGTGTCGGTTGAACCGTGCTCGCGTTCCGCCGCCGGCGGCAAGTCCCCCGACGGCAGAAGAATTTCCAACCGGTCCGCCGCCTGCAAGTCATGGAACTGCAAATCGTATGTGGCCGGGCCACCGGCGATCAGCTTGAACCTCTGTTCCTGATTTCCAAACCGCACAGGAATCTCGCGGCCGCCCAGCCAGGGGATGGTGTATGCCTTCAGCTCCACGCAGGATTCTCCGCTGAACGTTCGAGTGAAGGTCAGGCCGGGCGGCGCATGCAGGTTCGCGTCCGTCCAGCGCCCGCTGCTGCCTGGTTCGCGGTAGTCAAAGCCGCGCGTGGCAGCCACCCAGCTGGGCAGCCCGGCATGGCTGAATTCCATGCCTTCTTCCGGCGTGCTCGCGTAGTGCTGCGGCTCGAAGTCGGTCGTCGTGCGGTCGATGAAGTAGGCGCGATAGTCCGGCGAGACGTGAGGGTGCAGCAGCGCCCAGCCGACCGCGGCATAGACCGCCAGCAGCACGACGATTGCGGTCCATTCCAGCGCCGTCTTCATGACGAGGTTTCCTGGGCCGGTAGTTCCACCGCGACCGCCGCGCGCAGCAGCCCCAGCTCTTCCAGCCGCGCGCGCACCGAAGCGGCAAGGGTCGCCGGATGCAGCAACTCGCGAACTTTGGCCTGGGCCTTGCGCCCCACCTCGCGCGCCGCTTCGCGATTGCTTTCAATGTACCGCATCAGGTCGCAAGCCGAGTCGAGGTCGGGATCGGCCCAGTGATAGCCGGCCTGGTACGGTCCATGCGTCTCCTTGATCGTGATCAGCCGGTAGGGAACAAGGTAGCTGTCATCGTCCGACATGAAATCGACGTTGCCCGAATATCCCGTGGCCAGCGCCGGTTTGCCGTAGAGCATGGCCTCCGCCATCGTGAGGCCGAAGCCCTCGGAGCGATGGAGGGAAACGTAGCAATCGGCGGCCTTCATCAGGTCCTGCTTTTCACGGCGTGTGAGCACGGCATCGAGGATGCGAACGTTCGCGCCCTCGCAGGCGCGCTGCAATATCTTCAACTCGTGCTGATGTTCGGCGCTATGCGCCGACTTGATGAGCAACTGCACGTCGGTGCGATTGCCGAACGCCCGCTTGTAGGCTTCGACCAGGCCAAGTGGATTCTTTCGCTCCAGAAAGCTATGAAAGTCGAAGAGGAACAGGAACAGGAACACGTCCTGCGGAATCTGGAAGACGTCGCGGCCGGCGCCCGCGCTGTCTGCATCCTCGATCTCCAGCGAATGCGGCACCACGCGCACCGGAACCGGCGAGCAGGTGGCGACCGAATCGCGCGTGAAGCGGCTGGGCGTCCAGATCTCGTCGGCATAGCCGAACGAGCTTGCCCACTGCGGCGGAAACTCCGGCAGCTCCCACGCCCAGTAGGCGATGTTGTAGTGCCCCGCCAGATACGACGCGTGCCGCGAGCCGAACTCGTAGAGTGTGTCGGCATTCAGGGTCATCAGGTTAATAAGATAAGGATTGTTGGCGCGTAATTCTTCGGCAAGCTGCTCTACATTGCTTGATCCCGAATCGACCTTATTGTTGATGCAATAGGGCGCGCCGGTCGCCTGGATAATGCGCAGGTTGCTTCTCGCGCCCTCGCCAACGCCTTTTTCGGATTCGAAGTATCCCAGCAGGTTCACGCCGGCGGGAAGCGACTTGTCAATTCCTTTGCGCCGCGTCGCAGCTTCCGTGCCGTCGCCCAGCCACTGAAAAGGATCGCCCAGTTGCGCGACGTCCGGGCCGAGGCTCCAATAGTACTTGCGCGCCGCCGGCGGGACCTTTACTCCATTATTAAAGTAATCGTGTTCGTAGTTCCAGCCGCTGGTTTCCTCCCAGCCTCGTTCGAGCAGCAACTGACGATATTGGCTATAGAGTTTGCGAGCGTCGCCAATGGTCGACATCTCAAAGCGATTTTGATACTTCGAGACAATCCAGGGTTTATTAGGGTCGTAGCCGCTGAAGTGAAAGAAGTATAACGGCGCGCCGTTGACGGTCACCTCGTTGCCGTCGGGAGCGGAGATGGAGCGCTCATGCAGGTTCCAATAGGCAGCATTGAAGCCGTGATCGCGAATAATCTCGACGCCGTCAAAGAGTCCGGGCGCCATGTCCATCCAGCGCTGATCGACGAATAGGTTCTCCGAGAAGGAAACTATACAGTGGTGATAGAGCTTCTCAGACCACCAGCGCAGCAGGCGTTTGGATTCCAGCGAATTGCGGATACCCAGAAAACCCAGGTTGTAAGTCCCGGCCTGAAGAATGTCATGTTCCGTCTGCCCGCGGCCGTCGTGAGGCAGCGGCGAGCACAGGTGCGGCGTCAGCAGGATATTCGCGGTCTCCATGCGCTCGCGTAAGGGCTCCAGCGGGCGGAAGATAAGAATGTCCGGATCAAGGTATAAAAGCTTGCTGACCTCGAAGGTTCGGAAGATGTAATCGAGTAGATAAGGCTTGACCGCGGTGCTGGCTTCGAGGATCGAATATTTGAATAGAAATCCACTGAGGTTGGGGATGTCCAGCTTTTCGACCAAAATAGTTTCAAACGGCTCTTTCTCCGGATGGAAAAAGCCCTGCGGCGAGTCCAGCAGCAGAACATAAAAAGGAGAGCCAGGATGGGCCGCGTTCCAGGATTCAGCCAGGGCCCGCGCCATCGGCAGATAGTTCTTGGCAATGATAGTGCATGCGGCAAAGTCGGCGCCGGATAGCTTTCTCGTTCGATTCTGGTGGTTAATTTCCATAGCTACAGCGATTATGGACGGCGCGCGATAGCGGCATAGGACGCCGCTCGCGAGAGCGGAATCGGCGCCAGTACAGCGGCTGCGCCTGGATTTGCCCCTGCCGGCTCGGCGCCGTTGGAAGGGCCGGCTACGCAAATCTGCTGCGGGGCCAGGACCGACAGCGTGCACTCGCCAAAGCCATTGCTCTCCAGCATAGCTTTAAGGACCTCAGGATATAGCGCTCGAATGTGGCTGGGATCGATGTGCGAGGCGCGGCCAAAGGGAAACTCGGAATCGGGATTCAGCGTCTCCAGCACCAGCAGTCCGCCGGGCTTCAGCCTGCTAGCGCAAAGCGCAACCATCTCCACCTGCCGGTTGGGCGGAAGATACTCCACAACTCGCGCGGCAAAGATGCCGCCAAGCGATCGGTCGGGCAGTTGCGTCAGGTGTTCGAACAGGTCCGCCTCAACCACCTTCAAGGAATTGCGCTGCGCCTCCTGGCAGGCCAGGTGGTCCGAATCGACGCCATAGGCCGACACACCTTCGCGCTTCAGCAGTTCGAGAAATTCTCCTCGCCCGCAGCCCAGGTCCAGCACCGGCGCCAGCTCACGAAACAGTGGCGCGTAGGGAGCCAGCTGCTCCTGGGTGGCGCGTCGCGCCGTCCTCAGCGTCTCCTGCAACACCTCGGGCAGGCCGCCTCCCAACTGCAACACCTGCCGCTGGAGCGATGCCAGCGCGCCGGCGTGGTATTCGATCGCCCGGTTTACGCTTTCGTGGTAATCGTTGAGCGAGCGCGTATACCAGCTCAGCGAGCGCTGCACCAGCTTTTTAAATACCTGAACTGCGCGGTTGGCTACTCCGGCCCCGCGCGGGTTGAGTTGGCCGACGCCGTTGCGCAACTTCCACAATTCCGCATTCAGGTGATCGAGTTCGGAGACGTCCACTCGCGCTGGCGGAGCGGGAGCGCTCTCGCTCTCCTCCCCGCCCGTGCCGTTGCTCTGGCTGCGGGCCACGTGCGCCCTCAGGACCGCTATGATTTCCTGCTCATCCATAGGTTATTTCTGCTGCCGATATTGGTTCCTGCCGTTCTGCGATGTCAGGGCTTTGCCGAGCGTAGCGCCGCTTTGATTTTGCGCAACGGAGTGGTCAGTATCCAGGACGCGGAATTCTGCATCTGTGCCAGCAACTGCCGCAGATGTTGCAGTTCGCCGTCATTCTTTGCCAGTTGCGACCTGGTGTTGGCTAGTTCAGCCGCGAGCCCGCCCTTCTCCCGCTCGGCACTCTCAAGCTTGCGCGCGGCATCGGCAAACGGAGTCTGTAGATGGCTGTGCACCATCTCCATGATCGGCGCATCCACGTGAGTTACCTTCAGCGTCACCGCGAGCTTGACCGGCCCGCGCAGCTCGGGGGTATTCAGCACGATGTTCGGGTTGTCCCCAACATTCACCAGGAACGACGGATCTTCCGGGTGCGCGAGGGCGGAGCCTCCCACCTGGAAATCGCGAGTAGCGCTAGACGCCGCCGAGCTCCAAATCAGCTCTCCGGTTTCGCCCGAATGTATCGCAATGTCGCCGACCTCGACGAACGACGGCTGGCAACCGGGATCGATTCTCAGCTCGCCATGCAGCTCCGGATCGCGCAGGTCGAACCCCACCGTGTGCCACTCCCCGGCGCTGATCTTCCTGATCTGGCTGCTCTCTTCGGTGTAGGTTCCGCCGAGGCGCGGGAACACCTTCACTCGCACTTCGGAGACGACTCTGGGCTGCGGCGCAGCAATTGCGGGCATGCGGCCCAGAACGTGTTCCAGGTGAGAAGCGTAAACCACGTAATGACGGCGAACATCTTCCTGCACCCCGCGCGAGTTCTCGAACAGAAGCTGCTCCAGCGTCGTGCTTCGCCGGCCGCCTGGCTTGCGCACTACGCCCAGTCCCCAGCTATGGTGAAACTCGAAGGTATCGGCGAATTCCGACTTGATTTCCTCCCACAGGCGCCAGACGCCGAAGTCCTGATGCCGGGGGACTATGTCGTGCAGCAACACGATTCCACCGGGGCATACCTTGGGCAGCCATTGGCGGAAGTCATGCCGGACAGCTTCATAGGTATGCAGCCCGTCAATGTGCAGCAGCCCGATGGAGTCATCGGCGAATTGCGCCAGCGCCTCGTCGAAGCTCCGGCGGAGCAGGTAGGAAAACTGGCGGTAGAAGCGCGCATTGTAGGCGCTTACCTCTTCGTAGACTTCTTCGCCATAAAGGCCGGCATGTTCGTCGCCCAACCAATGATCGACCGCATAGCATAACGAACCCAGTCCATGTTCCTGGACGGTTTGGCAGAAGGTGAAGTAGGCCTCTCCCCAGTGCGTCCCCAGTTCAACGATCAAGCTTGGTTGCAAAGCCGCTATCAGCTCGCTGGCAAACGTCAGATGTCCCGTCCATTCGCCGACATTGCGAGGCTTGTAGCGCCGCGGAAGGAAGGTTGGTGTGGGCAGCCCCATGCAAGCTATCTCTTGCGGAAGGTCGCTTGCTAGACGGGTTGAATCTCCGCTGGGAGCGGGCTCTCGCGCGAGCACGGGTTGAGGAATTTCTGGCAAATGAAGCTCTGAGACGATTGATTGAAGCTACCGCGACGGCGCCAAAATCAGGCCCCGCCGAGCGTTGCATGGCGCAAACCCAGGGTAGGAAAATTATACAGGCAGGCCACCACTCGACGGGCCGGGGAAGCCCGGTGATTACGCCGGGCTGGTGCAAAGCAGGTTGCCCCTCAAGCCAGTCCCACGCGTGAGATGAGCATGTCGATCAGCTTGATGCCGATGAACGGCACGATCACGCCACCCACACCGTAGATCCAGAGGTTGCGCCGCAGCAGCGCGGCCGCGCTCATGGGACGATACTTCACCCCACGCAGCGCCAGCGGGATCAGCGCAACAATGATGATGGCGTTGAAAATGACGGCGGAGAGAATGGCCGATTCCGGCGTCCGCAGGTGCATGATGTTCAGCGCATTCAGCACCGGGAAGGTGCCCGCGAACATCGCCGGAATAATCGCAAAGTACTTGGCAACGTCGTTGGCGATGGAGAACGTAGTCAGCGAGCCACGCGTCATCAGCAACTGCTTGCCGATGGCGACGACCTCGATCAGCTTGGTAGGGTTGGAATCGAGGTCGACCATGTTGCCGGCTTCCTTTGCCGCCTGCGTGCCGGTGTTCATGGCCACGCCCACGTCGGCCTGGGCCAGTGCCGGCGCGTCGTTGGTGCCATCGCCGGTCATCGCCACCAGCTTGCCCTGCGACTGCTCGCGGCGAATCAGGTCCATCTTGTCCTTGGGCGTCGCTTCGGCGAGGAAGTCGTCCACGCCGGCCTCGCGCGCAATGGCCGCAGCGGTCAGCGGATTGTCGCCGGTGATCATCACCGTCTTGATGCCGATGGCGCGCAGTTGGTCGAAGCGCTCGCGCATGCCGCCCTTCACGATGTCTTTGAGATAAATGACGCCCAGCGCGCGATGCTGCTCGGCCACCACCAGCGGCGTGCCGCCGGAGCGCGCAATCATTTCCACGTTGCCTTGCACCTCGGCCGGCATAGCAACGCCATTATTGGCGAGGTAGCGTGTGATCGCGTCCACCGCGCCTTTGCGGATCTGGTTGCCGTTCATGTTCACGCCCGACATGCGCGTCTGCGCCGTGAAGGGAACAAATTCCATGTCGTGCGAGCTCAACTCGCGTCCGCGCAAACCATAGCGTTCCTTTGCCAGCACCACAATCGAGCGGCCCTCAGGCGTTTCGTCCGCAAGCGACGAAAGCTGCGCCGCGTCAGCCATTTCGGTCTCGCTTACGCCAGGTGCGGGAATGAATTCGGCGGCCTGACGATTGCCCAGCGTGATCGTGCCGGTCTTGTCGAGCAGCAGCGTGTCGACATCGCCCGCGGCCTCAACCGCGCGTCCCGACATGGCAAGCACGTTGTGCTGAATCAGGCGGTCCATGCCGGCGATGCCGATGGCCGACAGCAGACCGCCGATGGTGGTGGGAATCAGGCAGACCAGCAGCGATACCAGCACAAACACCGTCTGCGGCGCCTTGGAGTAAATTGCGAACGGCTGAAGCGTGACGACGGCAAGTAGAAAGATGATGGTCAAGCCGGCGAGCAGAATGTTGAGCGCGATCTCGTTGGGCGTCTTCTGCCGCTCCGCGCCTTCCACCAGCGCGATCATGCGGTCGAGGAAGGTCTCTCCCGGATTGGAGGTGACCTTCACGCGGATTTGATCGGAGAGCACGCGCGTGCCTCCGGTCACGGCCGAGCGATCGCCGCCGGCTTCGCGAATAACGGGCGCGGATTCGCCGGTGATCGCCGACTCGTCCACCGAGGCGACGCCCTCGATGATCTCGCCGTCAGAGGGGACCAGCTCGCCCGCCGACACCATCACCACATCGCCTGCTCGCAGTTTGGAGCTGGGTATTTTCTCGATATGCTCGTGCTCGCCCACGCGATTGGCAATCGTCTCCGAGCGCGCTTTGCGCAGGGTGTCGGCCTGCGCCTTGCCGCGGCCTTCGGCCATGGCTTCGGCGAAGTTCGCGAATAGCACCGTGAACCACAGCCACAGCGTGATTTGCAGGTTGAAGAGAAAATGTCCGCCGCCACGCACCAGCAGCACCGTCGTGATCACGCTGCCGATCTCGACCACGAACATCACGGGATTACCCATCATGTGCCGGGGATCGAGTTTGACGAACGAGTCGAGGATCGCCCGCCAAACAATCTTCCCCTCCCAAATCGCCTTCTTGCGCGGCTTATGAGGTGAGTGGCCGATGCGTACCGTCGTCGGTTCTGTAGCGATCGAAGATTCCATTGTGCTTACCATCAGAGTTCCTCAGAAGGTCTTGCCCGCACCCATCAGCAGGTGCTCCAGAATCGGTCCCAGGCTCAGCGCTGGGAAGAACGTCAGCGCGCCGACAATGATGATCACGCCGATGAGCAGCGTGGTGAATAGCGGCGTAGTGACCGGAAATGTCCCTAGCGACGGTGGCACATATTTTTTCTGCGCCAGGTTGCCGGCGATGGCCAGCATCGGGATGATCATCAGGAAGCGGCCGATCAGCATGGTGAAGCCGCCCGCCACGTTGTACCAGAGCGTATTGGTGTTGAGGCCGGCAAAGGCGGAGCCGTTGTTGCCCGCCTGCGAGGTGAACGAGTACAGAATCTGCGACAGCCCGTGCGGCCCGGGGTTGGTGATGCTCGAAGTGCCGAAGCCGCTCACCGTCGAGATGCCGGAGAACGTGAGAATCACCAGCGGGAAGACCAGCACGACCAGCATGGCCATCTTCACGTCGTAGGCTTCGATTTTCTTGCCCAGATACTCCGGCGTTCGGCCCACCATCAGCCCGGCGATGAAGACCGCGAGCACGATGTAAATCAAGATGCCGTACATGCCGGCGCCCACGCCGCCGAAGATCACCTCGCTGAGCATGATGTTCACCAGCGGAACCATGCCGCCCAGCGGGGTGAAGGAATCGTGCCAGCCGTTGATGGCGCCGCAACTGGCATCGGTGGTCACCGTGGCCCACAGCGCGGTGTTAGCGATGCCGAAGCGGACCTCCTTGCCTTCCATGTTGCCGCCGGCCTGCGCCGCGGTAACGTGCTGATTCACGTCGTGCGGGTAGAGAGAATTGCCGCGAGCTTCGGCCCAATACGCGACCGTCACGCCGGCCGCGAACATAATCGCCATCGCCGCCCAGACCGCCCAGCCGTGGCGCTGCGAGCCGGTCATGCGCCCCAGCGTATAGGTCAACCCCGCACTGATGGCGAAGATGGCGAACAGTTCGACCAGGTTCGAGAGCGGCGTCGGGTTCTCGAAAGGATGCGAGCTGTTCGCGTTGAAGAAGCCGCCGCCATTGGTGCCGAACTCCTTGATGAACTCCTGCGAGGCCACCGGTCCTTGCGCGATGCTCTGCGTGGTGACCGTGTCCATCACCGGCTTACCATTCGCATCGACCGCGGGCTTGCCGTCGGCGTTGACGTGCGGCACCTGCATGGGCTCGACCAGCTTCGCGTTGTCGTAGGGCCGCAGGTTCTGCACCACGCCCTGCGAGACCAGCACCAGCGCTCCCACGATGCAGAAGGGCAGCAGCACCCATAGGCAGCTCCGCACCATGTCCACCCAGAAGTTGCCGATGGTCTGCATCTGGCGGCGCGCAATGCCACGAATGAATGCGATAGCCAGCGAGATGCCAACCGCAGCGGACGCGAAGTTGTGATAGGCAAGTCCGGCCATCTGGGTCAGATAGCTCATGACTACCTCGCCGCTGTAGTTCTGCCAATTCGTATTGGTGGTGAACGAAGCCGCGGTATTGAACGCCAGTGCCTGCGGTACGGCCACGAACTTCTGTGGATTGAGCGGCAGGAAGTATTGCGCCCGCTCCATCAGGTACAGCAGTAGCATCGAGACCAAACTGAACAGCAGCATCGAGGCGCAGTATTCTGTCCAGCGCATCTCGTGCGCTTCATCCACTCCGGTGAGCTTGTAGACCACTCGCTCGATTGGCCGCATCACCGGATCCAGAAACGTCCGCTCGCGGTTGAATACCCGGGTCAGGAACACGCCCATCGGCTTGGTGACCAGAAGGATCAACGCGAGAAAAAGCAGAATTTGAAACCACCCATTGGCTGTCATTTTCAGAATTTCTCCGGCCGCAACAACGCGTAAAACAGATAGAACATGGTCAACGCGCAGATCGCCAGAATGGCTATCGATTCCGTGTGCATAGTTGTTCTCCTACTTCAGCCGCTCGCAAAATTCCACATATCCCAGCGACAGCGCGAAGAAAACAATGGTCAGTGCGACGAATAGAATGTCTTGCATCGTTACTCTCCCAGCCCATTACTACGGCCCGTGCTTGCGTCGGTTCAGAACATCACCAGCAATGCTCCTGTCACCCGGTTTTCGGTATTCACCAGGTCGGGAGTGAAGCCTGGCACGATCGACCCCGGCGGTCCGGTGTTTCCACCCGGCGGCGTAATACCACCAGACCCGGAGAAGTAGGGCACATCGGCGTGCCTGTGGTTGTACTCCCAGCGGAACGTTATGTACTGACTCGGCATGTAATCGAATGTGGCGGAGGCGTCCCAGGCCTTGAAGGGATCGCCAGGGTTCTCGGTGAAGTACGGCGTTCCAGAGAATGCGGTGGCGCCGTTGATGGGCGGCAGCAGCACCAGATAACGCCCAGGATTATTGATTTGCCCGCCGCCCACGGTCATCGCGTACAGGTCTTTGTGGAACCAGAAGCGGTTGTAAACCATGTACCCGATAAAACTCTGCTTGGGGCCCTTGGCGGAATCCCCGGTACAACTGACGCCGCCGCCGTGCTCGCAACCCATGTCACCGGTGAAGGTGAATGCCATCTTGTCGAGTAAACGGCCCGGGTGGTCGAAGTACTTCACCTGAATGCTGTCGTCGGTGTGATAGCGGATGCGTCCGGGGTTGTTTAGCGTGTCCGCCCCCAGCACGTACTGGTTTCCGACGAACGAGAACCAGCCCGTCGGCCGCCATAGAATTTGCCCGCCGAAACCGGGCCGGTGATTGAACCGTCCATACGCTTGCCACCCGTTGATCAGCCACGGCTCGATCTTCAAGTGCTCATTGGGAAAAATCTGCACCCGCATTCCGTTGAAGAACCACGGCGTGTTCGAAGAAACATAGGATGGCTGATAGGTCCAGTTATCGAAGTTATAAAAGCTCCACAGGCCGATGTACGACATGAATATGCCGGCCTGCACGTTGACTCCGTCCAGGACATTGAAGTGATAGCCGCCGTAGGCCTCGGCCAGATACTGATAGGCGCCGTCCAGGTTCCACTGGCCGCGCGCCGCGCTGGGATCGTTGCGCGGCTGGGTCTGCGAATACATGCCGAACTGCGTCATCAGCCGCGCCTGCACGTTGTCCCAGTGGAAGTCGCCGCCCACGCCGAGCTGCGTGAGTTGAAATTCGTTGGCGCGGAAGATTTCGCTCGATCCCCCGATGGTGTCGTCCTTGGGATCGTTGAACGAATGCGTGTAGTTGACGTCAACGCGGATCTCCGGCGTGAAAAACTTGGTGTCGAAGGGAACTTCTTTGATGCGCGGATTGCCGGTCAGCCAGGTGAAGTCGGCGAACGAGAACGGCGCCGGTTTCCCATTCGTCGGTGCACCCTGCGCGCCGGCGGATTCGGTGAGTACCGCAGGTGCGGGCGGCACTTGGTCAGTGGTCTCGTGCATCGGCGCCGTGGCCTTCGCCGAGTACGGCGCGCCTTCCGGCGTGCGTGACTTCAAGTCCTGCTCCAGTTGCTCGATGCGCTTCTGCATAGCTGCAAGCTGCTTCGCCACCGCAGGAGGAATTGACTGGTCAGAGGCGTTCGTTTCCTGGTCTGGCGATTCCGTCGTCGGCCCTTGCGCTCGCGCGAGCACGGGCAGGCACAGGAGCGCGATCAGCACCATGGCAGCTGTCCGGCGGTGGGTCGAGAGAAACTCCGCCATCTGCTCCTCCAGATGGATGAAGACCCGTCGGCCAAAAGGCGAATCGGCCACTTCCGATCCGGAGAGTTTACGCACTACGGGAGAAATTGAGCCGCGACCTGCGCTCCTTGATCTCTCGCGCGGAGAAAAACACTGCAGCAGAAAAATCAGGAAAAAGACCACAGTCATAGCGCATACCAGCAGAAACAATGTAGTCATGATCGCCTCGCACACTTCGGCGCGTTGCCGTCAACATTGATTGGAGCATCTGCGTTGTAAGTGCCGGCTAAAGAGTTCGTAAGTTTTTCGTAAGTGCTCGCCGCCGGAGTGAATGGGGCGCGGTCAGCGTAATCCTGGCCTCTTCCCGGCGCACGCCAATGTCACAGTGCAGGCGACGATAGACAAGCCCATCCATGGCCAGAAACAATGCGGCGAACGACAGCGGCAGATTATCGCTGGTCGTCAACTGCAATTGATCTTGGTTGCCGATGTGGTAAAGATCGAAATTACGCGACAACGGCAGGCGGCGGGGGACCATTGAATCCCAGTGCTGGCGCGAGCCGATAACAGCGGTGTTACTTCGCCCCGAAGGTTCTTACCAACATGAATCGCACCTGGAAGGGCTCGACGGGATGGAAAACGTCTGTAAATTCTGCCGCAGCTGTTGGCGTTATTCGGGAAATATAGGCGTAATCAATGTCGTGATCGTAGCGGTTAAGCAAATTAAAGAGCTGGGCCGAGACGCGCCATTTGTGGTTGATGTGATAACCAACCTCCGCATTGAGCAGCGCTGTTGAGTTGGAGCGGTAAATTGCATCGGAGGTCAAATTGCGCGGGCCAAAGTAGCGCAGGCGCAAACTTCCCCACAAACCTTTGTAACTCTGCACTGTGGCGCCGGATGAAATCGCTAACCCAACCGCTTCGGGTACATACTTGCCGCCGGGACTGCCCGGTGCAGCATCATCCGGGTCTATCGCGGTAAAAAGTGCCTTGGAGTCCGCAAAGTCAAAATCAAAAACCAGATGTTCCAGCGGCGTGTAGTAGTTCGCCCATTCCACGCCATAGCGATTGCTCGGCGATGCTGAAGCAACCGTGCCCCCGGTATCGCCATCCTGCTGCAGCTCCGAGGCACTGTAGAGATACCAGACCGAAAGAGTACTTTGCAGATGTGGAATGGCCACCGTGCGCACGCCGATTTCCGCGCCTTTGGTTGGGACCAAAGGGCGAATTGGGGTGGAGGGCGTTGGGAAAGGATAGTCCGGCGAAATCGGTTCAACCCTTTGCGTTGTGCCGCGCGCGTCGTTGCTGTGAAAGCTGAATCCACCCTGTACATAGAACTCGGTATTGGACCATGGACCGAAAATCAAACTCGCCTTTGGGCTGGGCAGGAACTTGCTGGCCGAGCCGGAATTAAGCTCCGCAAAGTTAATCACCGGAGCGCCAGGCAATTCGGTGGCGACATAAGGAGGAGTCAGGTTGGTGACGTTATAGATGGCTTCGTCGCCACGCAGGGCCAGGACCGAGCGAAACTTTTCCGCCCACTGGGTTTTGCTTTCTACATAAAAACCCGCCATCGTGTCCGTAAATTTATTCAAGTCCGTGGCCGCGGGCAAAACTGCGGTCAGATTCGGATCGGTATCGCACTCGGGGATGGGTTCGTCATTGCAGGCGTTGCTATCATTTTTGTCTGTGCGCACACGATCTTCCGTACGGTAAAGGCCGTTGTGGACCCAATCGTTGCGGACCTGCAGGCCAAACGTATTTTCCACCTTGCGGCCAAACCAGTGGCTGAAAATCGTGTGGGCTGCATCAACCCCAGCCACCCAGCGCCTGTCCTGCTGTTCGAACTGATCGCCCTTTGTGGGATCATCCAGGTAGTAAGTGAAATCGGAAAATAAATCGAGATCATAATAAAATCCGTAGGCCATGATGGTGGTCGCGGAATTTGTGCCTTGGCGATGCCATTCGGCCTGTAGGCTATAACGCTGTGAATTGCCACCGTCGGTTGGGTTCAGTGCGCCGAAGAAGCCAACGAGAGGCACGGCGGTCACGGGGATTTGATCGCTGGAGTCCCATTTTCCGCGGTAAGCGCGGGCCGTAATACTGAAACCGCTGGTGCTGTCGCCCTGGCTGTAGGTCAAGAGACCGTTGAATTTGTAATAGTTGTCCGGATATTTCCAGGGACCGTCATCATGATATGCTTCGCCGCCATAGAGCAAATTGCCCGAGCCGAGCTTTTGCGATACGCCGAAAACGGCCCGTCCGTAGCCATACATGCCGCCTTCCACCTGGAAGAAATTCTGGGGCAGCGTCTTATAAAATTGAAGGTTGGCCGATCCAGCGGAGCTATAGTTGCCGACCTCAGCATAATAGGGACCTTTTTCATAATCTAGCCGCTGCACAAACTCCGGGATGACGGTGTTCAAGTCCGCATAACCCTCGCCGTGCGCGTGCGACGGCAGGTTAAGCGGCATACCGTCGAGGAATACGGCGAAATCTGTGCCGTGGTCGAGATTGAAGCCGCGAAGAAAATACTGGTTGGCCTTGCCGCCGCCGGCGTGTTGCGTAATGATGAGGCCGGGAACCGTCTCTAGAATTTCTCCCGAACGAAGGATCGGACAATCTTCGATTTCCTTTGCTCCCACCGTTCCCTGGCTGGCGGAATCGGCAATTCCGATAAGACTAGCCTCCCGGCCCTGTACCTCTACGTTGGTGCTCACGGCGCTCACGGCCAGAGAGATGCGCAACGGGACTGTTTCCTCCGTTGTCCCTATCGTCACGGGCATTTCTTTGGTTTCAAAACCAGGATTCGATATGACAAGTCGATAGTTACCTGCTGAAAGTCCAGAAATACTGAAGGTACCGTTACTGTCTGACTGGATCAATCTCTGTACCGTACCGTCTGCGCTCCGAACCATGAGAGTAGCCCCTGCAATCACCGCGCCAGACGCGTCGACTACAGTACCCGATAGCTGAGGCGGACCACCCTTTTCGCTGCTGATGACCTGGCGATCTTGCCGGTCGACCACCCGCCCGCTGATCTGGGCCGAGTTGGATTGCGCGGCTGCCGTCAGCGCAAATCCCGTCATCCACACAAGCAGCACTTTGCATGTCGTATCACCCAGTTGCATAGAGCTCCCCATTCGTAATACCTTTGCAAGTTTCGTGCTACTTACGAGGACTAGTCATGGTGCCTTGGGCCTCCCTGCGGCTTGTCTTAATGGGAATGTTTATGAGTGGAGTGGTACGCGTGAGCGCGGTCCGCCGGTTGCCGCACGTAGGCGGCCGGAGAGCTCATGACCAGCTTGCCGTGCTGCACGCCTTTCAGGCCGATGAGCCGGTTGCCCAGCTCCTGGACTTCCTTCAGCTTGCCCTTGACCACCACAACCTCCAGGCACATGTCGTGGTCCAGGTGCGAATGCACGGTCGAGATAATGACCTGGTGATACTGGTGTTGCAGCTCCATCAGCTTGTCCGGAAGCAGGCGGGAGTGGTGGTTGTAGATCAGGGTGACCGCGCCCACCACGAATACGTTGCGCGATCGCGCCGTGGCGCCATTCAGCTCCAGGGTGGCGTCGTTGAGGCGGTCGCGAATCAGATCGCGAAATGCCTCCGAGCGGTTTTCGTAGCCTTGGGATTCGAGCAGGCGGTCAAAGCGCTTCAGCAGATTGCCGTCGAGCGCAACTCCGGTGCGGACCAGGGACATAAGGGAGACTCCCTTCGCCGAGCGCCCAGCAGTGTAACACAATCCTAAGGAGTGTAATACGACAGAAAGTCGTATCCGGAAGTCGTTTCACCCGCAGATCGCTGCGGCTCAGCCGAAGATCTCTTTCACCTTATTCAGCAGCGAGCGGCTGACGGGCCTGTTCTCGTGGGCGAGCGTCGTGTGCAGCTCCTGCAACAGTTCGCGCTGGCGCTTGTTCAGCTTCGACGGCGTCTGTACCTTCACCTCGACAAACAAATCGCCACGGCCGTGCCCGTTCAGCACCGGCACGCCTTTGTTCTTCAGCTTGAAGCGCGAGCCCGTCTGCGTGCCCTCGGGCACCTTCATCGTCTGCTCGCCTTCAAGCGTCGGCACCTGGATTTCGGCGCCCAGCGCCGCCTGCGAAAACGAGATCGGCAGCGTGCAGTACAGGTCCTTGCCTTCCCGCTCGAAGAACGAGTGCTCGCGAACGTGCAGCACGACGTAGAGGTCGCCGGGAGGCCCGCCGTACACGCCGGCCTCGCCTTCGTTGGAGTAGAGAATGCGCGCGCCTTCCTCGACGCCGGCGGGGACCTTGACGGTCACCGTGCGCTCGCGCGTCACGCGTCCCTGCCCGCGGCACTGATTGCAGGGATCGACGATCAGTTTGCCCGACCCGCCGCAGGTGCTGCACGCCCGCGTGATGGAGAAGAAGCCCTGCTGGTAGCGCATCTGGCCGCGGCCGCCGCAGGTGGTGCAATTGATGGGCTGCTTGCCCGGCGCAACACCGTTGCCCTTGCACTGCTCGCACTCTTCGTGGCGGCGCACCTGTACGCTCTTGCTAACGCCGAAGACCGCTTCCTCGAATTCCAGTGTTAAATCCTCGCGCAGATCGGCGCCCCGCTGCGCGCGCGAGCGGCGACGTCCGCCTTGCCCGCCAAAGATGTCGCCGAATCCGAAGATGTCGCCGAAAATGTCCTGGAAATCGGTGAAGACGGTCGCATCGAATCCGCCCGGCCCCGCCGCGTTGCCGACTCCCGCGTGGCCGAAGCGGTCGTAGCGCGCGCGCTTTTCGCCGTCGGCAAGCACCGCGTACGCCTCGCTGCACTCCTTGAACTTCTCCTCGGCATCGGGATTGTCCGGATTGCGGTCAGGATGATATTGCAGAGCCAGCTTGCGGTAAGCGCTCTTGATCTCCTGGTCGTTCGCAGTACGCCCGACGCCCAGGACTTCGTAGTAGTCACGTTTCACAGTGGTGGCCAGAGTCTATACCTCGACAACGTTTTGAAAGGGCGCAGCTTTAGCTGCGCCGTAGGAAGTTGTATGTTTTCCCATCCCGAGCGGGCTTCAGCCCGCGAGGCGTCTAACCGCGCTTCGTATTCCGCGCCACGCGCACCATCGCCGGACGCAGCAGCCGGTCCTTCAATTTATATCCGCGCTGAAGCTCGTCAATCACGCGATTGTCCTCAGCCTCATCGGTGTCGACCATCTGCACAGCTTGATGCAGATTGGGATCGAACGATTCGCCCTCCGCCTCAACCGGCTGCACGCCCAGCCTGGCCAGCGCGTCATGAAACTGCTTGTCGATGAGTTCGATGCCCGAGCGATATTCGTCGAGCGACGCGGCATTGGTCTTCAGCGCGCGATCCAGGCTGTCGAGAATCGGCAGCAGCGACTTCAGCGCGTCGGCCAGCGCGTACTCGCGATAGTCCTGCTGCTCGCGCGCCGCCCGCTTGCGGTAGTTATCGAACTCCGCCTGAATACGCGCCGCGCGATCCAGATACGACGCACTCAGCGCACGCGCCTTCTCCAGCTCGGACTCCAGCTCGGCTGCGGGCGCGTCCTTGCCGCCATCTCCCGAGGCCGTTCCGGGCGCGTTTGCGCTCTCGTCCTCAGCCGACGGCAGTTCGTGATCGACGTCGAGCTCCGCCTTGGAGCCCCCATTACTCTTCCTGTATTGCATAAAGACCTTCGTTAACCACAGAGACACAGAGCCACAGAGAAAAATAAAGGCAACTGCAAGAAAGGCTGTTCTCGATTGTCAACCGTGATGAACACGTCCCCAAAACCTCTGTGTCTCTGTGGTTAATTTTCTTCATTGCGGCTCGTTCCACAGCTCGTCGAACATGCGCGCGATGTACGACACCGCGCTGATGGTGTGTTCGTAATCCATGCGCGTTGGGCCGATGACGGCCAGCGATCCCATCACCTCATCTCCCACACGAGCGGGCGCACCAATCAGTACGAAATTATTTAGATGCGGCATGGCATCTTCCAGACCCACCACCACCCGCACCGCCTCCTGGCGAGCATCCAGATACGCCGAAAGCAGATCGACGACGCGCTGCTTCTCCTCCAGCGTCGCCAGCAACTGGCGCAGGCGCTCCTTGTCCTGCTCGGTGATGACCAAATTCGCCGCGCCCTCAACGTACACCGACTGCGCCGGCCCTTCGGCGGCCAGCGCTCCCTGTGCGTAGAGCTGCTCCACGGACGCCATCAGGCGGTCGTACTCGTTGCGCTCCTGTTGCAGGCGCTTGGCAATCTCGTTGCGCAGCGACTCCATCTCCCAGCCGCGAAAATTCTGGTTGATGTACGCCGCCGCCGCTTCCAGGTCGCCGAGCGAGAGATCGTCGTGCAGCCGCAGCACGCGGTCGCGCACCAGTCCGTTGCGCGTGACCACCACGGCCAGCACCTTCTTCTCCGCCAGCCGCTGGAAGTACACATGCTCGAGCGCGTTGCGCTGCGCCGGCGTGGAGCTGACGGTCACGCCCACGCCGTGCGAGATGAGCGACAGCACATGCGAACTGCGCTCCAGGAACTCCTGCAAATCCTGGGTGCCGTGCAGGCAGCCCTGGATGAGGCCCTCATCGGCAGGCGAAAGCCGCGCGTCGCCGGTCAGTTGATTGACGTAGAAGCGATAAGCCTGCGGCGTGGGCACGCGCCCGGCGGAGGTGTGCGGCTGCTCGAGAAATCCGGCGTCGGCCAGGTCGGCCATCACGTTGCGGATCGAAGCCGCGCTCAGGCTCTCGCGATTACTGCGCGCCAGCGTGCGCGACCCGACCGGCTCGCCCGTCGAGATGTACGTCTCCACGATGGCCGTCAAAATCTCGCGTTCGCGCTTGCCGATGCCCGAAGGTGAGCCCATACGTCCAACCGCCTTAGGATTGTAAGTTGCTGTGCCCGATGAGTTTACACTAGCAAACCGAATACAATCTCTCACCTGTATTCTAGGAAGCAAGCAGAGAGGTGTCAATAGCACTCGGGGTGCAGGAGTGCCAGAGGGACGCTGTTCGCGAATAGGCCGGGCGGCGCGAGTAGAGCGGCGCTTCAGCGCCGCGTCACGCCAGTCTCTTTTGTTGGAGCCGGCTTCAGCCGGCGGCACGCTTCGTCTCCGGGAAGGACTCTTGTGCCGCCCCTGAAGGGACTCGGTTTCTTTTTATCATGCCTACCCAGCGTTGAAACGCTGGGCTATGGTCTGCCGTGCCTTCGGCACTGGTTCTGACCCAATCGGCGAATTCATTTAGATTGTCATCCCGACCAAGGGCTTTATAGCCCGCGCCGGGCGCCCCATTCATCCCATCATTTGGGATGAGTGGGTCTTTTTCCCGGTTCTCCTCCGTTTCCCGTTTTCGTGCTCTGAGGATCTCGGTCTTCACCCACGGGCTATTCATGCCGGGCTCGGAAAGTTGATGAAGCAGGAGTAGAACTCGATTCGGTCGTCCCCACCATCGACCAGATCAGCTTCAGTTCGACGCTGCAAATTGGCGGGTGCCCCATTCATCCCATCATTTGGGATGAGTGGGTCTTTTTCCCGGTTCTCCTCCGTTTCAGGTGTGCTCTGAGGATCTCGGTCTTCACCCACGGGCTATTCATGCTGGGCTCGGAAAGCTGATGAAGCAGGAGTAGAACTCGATCGGTCGTCACACCATCGACCAGATCAGCTTCAGTTCGACGTTGCAAATTGCATCCACACGCTCAGTATGTTTCCTGCGAAAAGTTGACAGTCGAAAAACTTAGGCAACGATGCGCTTATATATCAAACGGTTAGCTTCGAAAAGGAATTGTAACGAGATGCGAACAACTAAGTGGTGCTTGGTTCCATCTGATTCGCAAGGTGATCAAACAATTTCGCCTAGTAGAGCGAGGCTACTGGGAAATTGCGACGCCTAGAGGAGGTGAGGCAAGAAATATTGTAATCCGTCTTCACCTAGTAGTGACTCGGCTCCGGCGCATTAACCGATTCGCTGGACGCGAAAGAGTAACTCTAACTACTGTCGTAAGAAAGGCCCGTATGAGAAAAAACCATGGTCCCAACAAAGGCCACAACCGTAATCGAAAACCTCGGAAGACCGGCCCGCAACAACCCACGCTCAAGCCCGGATTGCTGCAGGCCCTTTCACAAATAGTTGTCGCTATCATAACTGGATTGTGGAAGTCATTTAATACAAACCACATCAGATAGCACAGCTCGATAGTCCGCCCCCGGGTCCTAACCCCGGGGGCATAGCCGAACCGTATGATTAAGAACGAGCGTACGGAGTTGTCTGAGGCACTGAATTGAAACCGGTCAACCCTGAGACGAGCGGCCCGACGTCTCACATCACAATCAGACTCTTGCAAACCGTGATACCGAGGGTGCTCCCCGGTGATCGTTGCATTATTGAGGTCAACGAATTTAAGGTTTGTCCTCGCTCAGCGGCACTCTCACGAGGGACCTGCTTTTGGCCGCCGTGCGCGTACCACTCCGGGGAAACAGTCAGGTCCTTCGACTCCGCGCCCGCCCGACTCGCAAGCGAGCCGGGAAAGGCGCTGCGGGTGCTCCGCCCAGGATTGACACAGTACTGGGTTGTGTCTCGATCGAGCATCGGCTTCCGAAAACCGACAACCGACAACCTTGCCCATCCCACTTTCGTAGTCTTGACGACGACCGGCGGCGCGGTAGGCTGGTAAGTCGGGCTTCGTGTCCGATGCCCTGCGGGATTTCGCGGGCGAAGATCTTTGAGAAGATTAGTGGCAAGTGGCCAGTCGCGCTTGCGATAAGTCATTGTTCCGGAGGAGCTTACAGTAGGTCCTTTGTTATGACGACTTTGGCGATGGGTCGGCAAGTCATTGAGCCGGAGGCACTTACCTGGACGTCTAAGCCTAGTGTTTTGACGACTTTGCGGTAAAGTCGTCAAACTAAAGGGCCAAGTGGAGGGGGGTACCCCCTATAAATTGCTGTGTGGAATGGCAGCAATGGCCGAAAGTACACGGTGGTCGGGGTAGAAATTACATCCTTGGCCGGGTTGGCAGGCAGGTGGAAAGAACGCTTAAAAGGTCAGCCCTATCTCATAGCTGGTCACTGGCCTCCAGCCCCCAGCCCCGGATCCCCGGCCACTGACTACTGACCACTGCCTCACTGCACCTGCACTTTGACTTGCAGCTTGCCGTCGGGCGGAACCTGCACTGGCTCGCCGCGCTTGAGGTAGGGCTGAAGCACCGCGGGATTGCTCCAGTCGAGGTCCCAGCCGCTGGCGATGGCGATGACGGTGTAGGGGCCGGGCACGACGTTGGAGAGCGTGAAGCTGCCGTCGCTGTCGCTCTGGTCGCGACGAAACAGCGGAGCGTTGTTGGCCGCGTCCTGCGGCACCAGCACGACCATCGCGCCCGCGAAGCCCGCGTCGTCGTGCAGTGCGATGCCATCCACCTGCGCCTCGCCGGGCGCGGCGATGACGGCCAGACGCACGTTGCCGCCGGCGCCGATGTCGATGGCGCGGCCGGCGACCTTGGCCCCGGTGGCGACCAGCTTCTTCATATAGAAGCCGCGGCCGCTGCCCAGCATGACCAGGTAGCGCCCGGGCCGCACGCTGTCGGCAGGGAAGTCGAATTCGCCTTTGCGGTTGATGTCGCTGCGAAAGGTCTCGCCGGTGTCGGGGCTGAGGAGCTGAATGGATGCGCCGCGCGGCACCGCCGAATCCTCGAAGAGGATGGTGCCGCTGACGTTGGCGAAGCCGGGACTGTCGGAGGTGTTGATGTCGGCGTCGCCCGCGAGATCGATCTCGCGATACCAGCCGCGCGAGCTGCCCTTGTCGCCGGCGCCGGTAGAAGGCGGGATCTCGATGACGTAGTGGCCGGGCGCCAGGCCGGAGATTTCGATGACGCCGGGCGCGACCCAGGAGTCGGGGGCGTTGAAGACGGAATCGAGGTAGCCGCCGAAGATGCGCTGGTAGACGCGCGGAAAAATCATGCGGCCGATGATGGGTCGTTGCGCGGCGCTCTCGCCAGTGTGAATGCGCAGATGGAGCGAGGGCACGGCGCGCAGGACGACGTTGGCGGTCTCGCGCGCGCCGGGCGCGATCTGCAGCGGCGAGGCATCGGCCGAATCGGTCGCGTCGGGATAGAAGGTGGTGGGAAAGGTGACGTCGAGCGCGGCATCGGGTTGCGGCGTCGCCGGCGGTGGCGCGTTGGCCGCCTCCGGATTCGGGTTGTAGGCGGTGGGTGTGCGGACGTTCTGCGCGTACCACGGCCGCGCCGAAACCGCCATGTAATATGCGCCGGGAAGCAGATGTCCGATGTGATAGTGGCCCTGATCGTCGGTCTGGGTCTGGTCGACCGGGCCGCTCCTCATGCCGTCGCCCGACTTGGTGGGGAACAGGCGCACCATGGCGAACTGCACGGGATCGTTGTTCTCGTCGGTGACTTCGCCGTCAAGCGCGGCGTCGGGCTGAAGGCGAAAGACCAGGTGCTCGCTGTCCTGATCGGGGCCGACGGCGATGGCGCTGGAGTATTGCTCGTGGCGCTCGAAGGCCTGCAACGAGAAGCCGTGGGCTCGAGCCATGAGCGAGTACTTGCCGCGGGACAAAGCGGCGAATGCGAAGCGGCCATCCGCGCCGGTGACGACGGACTTGGCGATGTCGCGCTCTTCACCGCGCATGACCGGCGCGATTGCAACCGATGCGGAGGCAAGTGGCTGTCCGGTGGAAGCGCTGACCACGATGCCGGCGATGCGAAAGCTCTGGCGCGCGGCGTCGGCGGTTTGGGCAGTGGATGCGGCCGCAGTTGGCGCGCGGTAATTCGCCGGAGACGTAGGTGACGAGTTCTGCTGCGCCGCCAGGCTCGCGAGCAGCAGCATCGCGCCAACGATTGGCAGCAGGACGCGCATCATTGTTCCTGACCCACGTGAATGAGGTCGAGCGCAACCTGCCCCTGCTGTCCGGCGGCGAGCGTCACGTGCGCGGCTTGTGAGGCATAGGCGGCGAGCGCGTCGGCATCGGTGTATTCCAGGCCGTCGATGCGGTCGAAGGCGAAGACCAGATAGTCGCCGGGCGCGAGGCCCATCTCGGTGTAGTTGTTGGTCACGCCGTTCAAGATGTGCGGAGCTTGCTTGGTCGCGGGCTGCGGCAGAATGACGACTCCGGCGGGCGACTGGCCCGGTCCGCTCTGGCCGCGAATGCTGATGGTGAGACTCGCGCTGTCGTCGCGCAGTACGATGTCGAGCGGGTAGCTCTGGCCCGGCGTCACCGTGATGTCGTCGTAGAGCACGTTGGTCTGGCCGCAGCTGGCCGACTGCACATACCACGGCGACTGCGGCATCAGGCTCACGGAGTAGTTGCCGGGATCGACGTTCGACAGCGTCATCGTATTGCTTGCGCCGTTGCCAGGCCGCTGTCCGAAGCTGGAGAAGACCTCGGCGGCGTTCGGCTGATTCGGAAGCAGGCCCACGCTGATCGGCGGACGCTCTTGTCCCACAATGAGGGACCCGGAAGCACGGCTGACAACGGAAGAACCGCCGCTGGATGCGTTGCGCGATTGCATGTGCACGACGACCGGAATCGAGATGGCGGGCGTGAGCGCAAGATGCACGTTGTCGAGGTTGGCGGCGACGGTGATTCGCTGCTCGGCGCGCAGCGGCTGGTTCTCCGCCGACGCCATCGCCTTGAGGATATAAGTGCCGGCGGGAACGGCATCGAGGCTGAAGCTGCCCAGCTCGGAGTTGATCTTGGTGGGCAACATCAGGTCATCGCCGGACGGCGTGAGCGTCATCAGTCCAACGCCGTGCTCCGGTGGCGCTCCCGTGATGCTTCCGGTGACGCTATAGACGGGCACCGCGGCGAGGGAGAAGTCGGCCTCATATTGCTGGCCGGCGGCAAGCTGTATCGGTGCGGCCGAGGCCAGGTCGGGAACGCCGGGGAAGTAAACGTGAGGGAAGCCGGTGGCGGGCTTCTCGCCGCTGGCGAGAATCTTGCCCTCCGATTGCGACGGGCCGACGGCAACATAATATGTAGCGGGCATGAGCGAGGGGAAGCGGAAGTGCCCGTCTTCGTCGGTCTCGGCCATGCCGCGCGGCTCCCAAGCCTTGCGTCCGTTGCGCAGAGTACGGCAGGTCAGCCGGACGCTGATGCGCTCGATCGGCTGGCCGGCGGCGTCGATGACACGGCCGGAAATTGCCGAGAGCGGCTGGAGCTTGAGACTTAGCGCGCCGGTATTTGGGCCAACCATAATCGGATGGAACGAATAGCCGGTCAGGTCCTGCTCGCTGAAGTAGCCGGGCTTTTGCGCGGTAAGCATGACGTGTCCGGCCGGAAGACCCTCGAACTGGAAGTGGCCCTCACTGTCGCTGAAGGCGGTGCGCATGGCCGGACCGCTGGCGCGCACCAGGGCGCGCGAGATCGGCTCGCCCGTCACCGAGTTGACCACGGTGCCGCTCAGCACGAAGCCGTCGCGGGAATCGGCGGGGACTTGCGCGGCGCTCGGCAACGGCGCAACGCTCGCGAGGCACCAGAGCAGAATCAGCGCGGCCAGCTTCCGCGCGCAAGGCGCGATTTCGCGTGATTTGCGAGGCAAAATGCGAAGTCCCATTGACATGGCCGGCAGAAAGTCGGGAAGGCCTATCTTAACCCGGAAGCGCTAACCAGTTGGGCCACTTGCGACCGTTTGGTGCAGGCACTGTTAGCTGAAGCTTAGACGTGGACAATCAGCGTTTAGCTCAGGTCTGAGAAGGGCGACGGTACCGGGCGAGAACGCAAGCGCCCCGTTCTCCATTCCAAAATGAACGCAAGCACGGGGCGCCTCGGGCAGAGAGCATTTGCCTTTTAGCAGGCCATCATTAATTAAGGCGCGAGCACGTGGGTCGCCTTGTCGCCGGCGAAGGTCATTTCCTGGAGCACGCGTTCGTTCTTCGCGTTGGTGGTGTAGCGCTGTTCGTTGCGCTCGGCTTTCGCCTTCAACGGAACGAGATTGCAGTTGGCCTTGGCTTCGGCCTTGCCGCCAATCTGCTTGAAGATCATCACGTGCGTCTGTCCGTTCATCTGGTGCAGGACGTTGTATTCGCCTGCGGGCAGCAGCGCTCCGCCCACAACGGTGGGCGCCGTAAACCGGATCGTTTGCTTCTCTGCAATGCCCATGGGATTATCTTTCGCCGCCAGCGAAAGGCAGGCGACGACGGCGATCACCGCCAGCAAGGCAGCGATCCTGAATTTCTGAGACATAGTTCCTCCATTGATGAGTGCCCGCTCTCGCGGGCCTATAAGACCAGCTTCAGTCTAGGTGCGGCGGCGTTCGTTTGCCGTGAGACGGGTCACACGATGCTGTGAACCGCAGCCCCAAAGCAGCAAGAAGTAGTTGCCAGTTGCCGTTGTGCGGGTTCAGCGCAGTGACCACGCTAGCGGACAACGGACCGCCTTCATTCCCGAATTGCAACTGTTTTGATCGAACCTTCGGACGATCGCGACTGTTGGATATCGGAGGTTCTGCCGATAGGTGTGACTGAGATTACTTGTTGCTACAAGAAAGCTGCGCGCAGGCATCTGTAGCGGGCTTTCGCAGGGAGGGGAAGATTACATGAAACAGCTATTGTGCAATCTGCTGTGGGACGAATCCGGTCAGGACCTGATCGAATACGCGCTCGTAGCAGCAGTACTGGCCTTGGCGGCGGTTGCGGGTATGACCACGCTGGCCAGCAATATCAGCAACGCCTTCAGTGCGGTCGGCAGCAAGCTGAGCAGCGCTGTCGCCTGAGGCGGTGACGACAACTTGCCCGGGGCCCGGCCTGCGGGGTCTCGGGTCAACTTAGACCTGGGTGTGAAGCGTGACTGTGCAAGGGTTGTCTCCCAATACGGTTTATGCGTTCGCGGCGCTGGCCTGCGCTGCTGTGGGCGCAATCAGCGAGGCGCGGTCGAACCGCATCCCCAACTTCATCAGCACCTCCGGCATTGTGGCCGGACTTCTGCTTCACCTCGCGCTGGGCAACTGGCACTCGGTGGCCGGCGCGGCCCTGGCCGCAGTGCTCGCCGGAGGTGTGTTCCTGCCGTTTTACGTCGCGGGCGCAATGGACGCAGGCGATGTCAAGCTGATGGCCGCAGTCTGCTGCCTGGCCGGGCCCTCCGCCGTGGCCCAGGTCCTGGCTGGCGCGGCCCTCGCCGGTGGATTGGCCGCGTTGTTCGTGGTCGTATTTCGTTGCCGCACCAAACACCGGCCGCATTCCGAGCTGAACTTTCATCATCCACGCGCGCTGCCTCTGCCTTGTGCATTGGCGATTGCCGCCGGCGCAGCGTGCTCCGTCTGCAACGTTTTCGTGAGATGACATCATGAACTCCCGTCGCCTTCTCATCGCTTTGTTCTTCGCGCTGCTGCTGGCCGGCGGCGTGACTTTTGTTGTCAGCCGCAAGCTCACGGGCCGCGGCGCTGCTCCGCTGGGCTTTCAACGGTATGTTGCCGCCTCGCGGGCACTGCAACCTGGCGAGGTGCTGAAAGCCGAAGACCTGACCACCATCGAATGGCCCTCGTCGCACGCACTCAGCGGCGCATTCACCAAACCGGATGAACTGGCGGGCCGGGCGGTCATCTATCCCATCGCCGGCTCGCAGCCGCTGGTGCAGGAGTATCTCGCCGCGCCCGGCTCGGTGATTGGATTGACCGCGAAGATTCCGGAAGGCATGCGGGCCACTTCGGTGAAGTCGGATGAGGTCGTCGGGGTTGCCGGGTTCCTGTTTCCCGGCTCGCACGTCGACGTGCTGGTCACCTTTCGCTCCGACCGTTTTCCCACGCCGGCCACGCAGATCGTCTTGCAGGACGTCGAGGTGCTGACCATAGGACAGAAGCTTCAGCCCGATCCCCAGGGCAAGCCGGAGACGGTAAATGTTGTCACGCTGCTGCTGACGCCGGAGGACTCGCAGAAGCTGGTGCTGGCCTCGTCGCAGGGCGGCATCCAGTTCGTGCTGCGCAACGGCGCGGACCACAGCAAGGTCGACGCCACCCCGATGCAGATTGCGCAATTGTCGGGCGCGGCGCCGGCGACGGTTGCGGCGGTAACGCCTCGCGCCCGTTTGCCGATGAAACAACCGGACGTGATTGAAACCATCCTGGGCGACAAGCGGTCCACCCGGAGTTTCGAGTAACGAAGATGAAACCCCTTCTGCGATGGACAATGATCTTCGGTGCGCTCGCTCTGCTGCTCGCCGCGGTAGAGGCCGGAGCGCAGGCGGTTGCGGCAAACACCATTCCGCTGCAAGCCGCGGCGCCCGGCGCGGCCGCAACGGCAACGCCGTCCATGTCGCCGCAAGCTGCCGGCCAGCCCGCAGCCGCAGGGAACGGCATCGACGCGGGGCCTTCGCAGCAGCACGTGGCGCCCATGGCGCTGAAGGTCACCACCGCCGTTCATCCTGGAGAGACAACGGCAAATTCGCCGGGCCCGTCGATGCCGGCCCCGGTGAGCGCGACCACGCTGCACCTGGTCGTGGGCCGCTCGCTCTTTGTGGACCTGCCGGAGAAGCTGCGCCGCATCTACGTCAGCAATCCCGCGGTGCTCGATAGCATGACCTCGACCCCGCAGGAAGTTGTGATCACCGCCAAGTCTGCCGGCGTAAGCAGCCTGGTGATGTGGCCCATCGTCGGCCCGCCCAAGCTCTTCACCGTGCTGGCCGACGTGGATGTTTCCGGCCTGCGCGATTCGCTGGCGCAGGCGCTGCCCGGCGATCAGGTGGAAGTCGATGCGCAGCAGGGAAGGGTACATCTCAGTGGCGTGGTCAACAGCGACGCTGCGGCGGAGGAAGCCGCGCGGCTGGCCGGCGTCTACTCCAAGGACGTGGTCAACTCGCTGGTGGTGGATGCGCGTCATCTGCCGCAAATCCAGTTGCAGGTGCGCATCGCCGAGATCGACCGCTCCAAGCTGGACGCTTTCGGCATCAACTTCTTCAGCCTGGGCAAGAACAGCGGCGCGTCAACCACCGGGCAGTTCAGCCCGCCAAGTTTCCAGACACAGAACGGGACCAACAGCGCCGTCATCAGCGATTTTCTGAACCTGTTTTACTTCAACTTCGATCACGGCCTGGGCGCCACCATCAAGGACCTTCAGACCAAAGGCATCCTGGAGATCCTGGCCGAGCCCAACCTGACCACCATTCACGGCAAGCCGGCGCGGTTTCTGGCGGGCGGCGAGTTCCCCTATCCCATCGTGCAGCCGGGCGGTGCAGGCAGCGTTCCTACGGTGACGGTACAGTTTCGCCCATATGGGGTGAAGCTGGAGTTCACGCCTTATGTCAACTCCGACGGAAGCATCCGGCTGAAGGTTGCGCCCGAGGTCAGCGCCCTCGATTACACCAATCAGGTGGTGATTGCCGGCTACGCGTTGCCGGCGTTGTCGACCCGGCGCGCGGAGACGGAAGTGGAGCTGAAGGACGGCCAGAGCTTCGGGATCTCCGGCATCCTCGACCACCGCACCACCGACACCCTGAGCAAGATTCCCGGCATCGGCGACATTCCCGTGCTGGGGCAACTGTTTCGCTCCAAGAACCTGAACCACTCCACCATGGAGTTGGTGGTCATCGTGACGCCCAAGGTGATTGACACGTTGGGCGCTGCGCCGCTGCCTGCTCCGGCCGAGCCGGCGATGCCGGTGCCTCCGCTTGAAAACAAGTCATTTGATCGCGATTTACCGAAGAAGTGAGAAGGCCCCTAATGGAAAACGCATTGCAAATCGAAGAGCAGGACGTGAGCGGCCACGAGGGCCCGCACGGCAGCGAGATGTGCGTGGCCACGTTATGCGTCGATGGCGGCACCGCCGATGCCGTCCGGCAGGCCGTAGCGCGCAAGAGCGGGAGCTTCGCCGGCGAGATGCATGACTACGCACGGCGTGACGGCGAGCGCCTGGTCATCGAACGATTACAGCGGGCCGAGGTCGCAGTGTGCGTCATCGACTTCGACGCCGACCGCGAGGCGGCGGTGCAGTCGGCCAACGCCATCCAGCAGGCGCTGCATGGCCGCGGCACGCTGATCGCGGTTTCCGCCCAGAGCGAGCCGGCGCTCATTCTGGAAGCCATGCGCGCCGGATGCGGCGAGTATCTCACCAAGCCGGTTTCTGTCGACCAGCTGGAGGAGGCGCTGCACCGGCTGAAGACGCGCCTCAGCTCGCGCCGGCCGGCGCGCTCGAAGCCGCACGGCCGCATCCTGGCTCTGTTGGGAGCGCGCGGCGGCGCCGGCACCACCACGCTGGCCGTGCATCTCGGCTGCTTCCTGGTGCGCCAGTACGCCAAGAAAACCCTCATCCTCGATGAGCACAGCCGGCTGGGGCACGTCTCGCTGTACTTGGGAGAGGACCAGGCCAGCTACCATTTCTACGAACTGGTGCGCAACGTTGCGCGCCTGGATGAGACGCTGCTTCAGGGCTTCGTCATTCACCACTCCAACTGCCTGGATATTCTGCCCTCACCCGACGTCTTCGACGATTCCGCCAACGTGCCGCTCGATGACGTCCAGCGCGCCATTCGCTTCCTGGGCGAGAGCTACGAGTTTGTGGTCATCGACTGTCCGCACGGCGAACACAAGCTCAGCCTGACCACCATCGATTGTTGCGACGAGTTGTTCCTGATCGCCACTCCCGACGTTCCCGCGCTGCGCGATCTGTCGCGTTACATCGACCGGCTGCTGCAAAGCAACGTGCCGCCGGCCAAGATCAAGGTGGTGATCAATCGCTATTCGTCGGACGGCGCGCTCACCCTGGAGCAGATCGAGAAGGCCATCCGGCAACCCATCACCATCACGATTCCCAACGCCTCCTCCGACCTGATACGCGCCATGAACACGGGCAGTCCCGTGCTGCCGGACCGCAAGAGCGAGTTTGCCATGCAGATGAAAAAGTGGGCCGCCAGCCTGGTGCGCGACGAAGCGGTCCCCGAGCCGGCCGAGCACAAGCGCCGGTTCGCGTTCTGGAGCTGAAGGAACCGAGGAAGCCATGGGAGAAGTCGCCGTTTTAGCTTTTGCCGACCAACGCATGCCGTCGCCGCTGGACCAGCTCGCGGCCAATCCGCTGCTGGGCCGGGCCCAGCAGGAGGTGAAGTCGGCGGTACATCGCGAGCTGATCGACAAGGTCGACCTGGAGAAGCTGCTGTACATGCAGGACTCGATTGGCCGCCAGCGGCTGCAAGGGCTCATCCTGCAACTGGTGGGCGAGCACGGCGTTCCGTTCAGCGCCAGCGAGCGCAGCCGCATCGCCAACGAGGTGATGGACGAGGTCTTCGGGCTGGGACCTCTGGAGCCGCTGCTCCAAGATCCCACAGTGTCAGACATCCTGGTGAACACCGCGGCCGCGGTCTACGTGGAACGCGGCGGCGTGCTGGAGAAGACCAATGTGGTCTTCAAGGACGATCACCACCTCATGCACATTATCGAGAAGATCGTCTCCAAAGTGGGGCGCCGGGTGGACGAGTCGTCGCCCATGGTGGATGCGCGGCTGCCCGACGGCTCGCGGGTCAACGCCGTGATCCCGCCGCTGGCCATCGATGGCCCCATTCTTTCCATTCGCCGCTTTGGCGCCGACCCGCTGACCGCCAAAGACCTGCTGGACTACGGCGAGCTGAAGCCGGTCATGATGGACGCGCTGGAGAAGGCAGTGCGGGCGCGGCTGAACATCGTGGTCTCGGGCGGCACCGGCGCCGGCAAGACCACGCTGCTCAACGTGCTCTCCGGGTTCATCTCCCCGCGCGAGCGCATCGTCACCATCGAAGATTCCGCCGAACTCAAGCTGAAGCAGGAGCACGTGGTGCGCCTGGAATGCCGCCCGCCGAACGTGGAGGGCAAGGGCGGGGTGCGCCAGCGCGAGCTGCTGATCAACGCGCTGCGCATGCGCCCGGACCGCATCATCGTGGGCGAAGTGCGCGGCGAAGAGGCGCTGGACATGCTGCAGGCGATGAACACCGGCCACGACGGCTCCATCACCACGGTGCACGCCAACAGCCCGCGCGACGCTATCGCCCGCATCGAGACCATGGCCATGATGGCCAACCTCAACCTGCCGCAGAACGCGTTGCGACAGCAGGTCGCCGCCGCTATTCACGTCATCGTGCAGGTGTCGCGCATGAGCGACGGCTCGCGCCGCGTCACTCACGTCAGCGAGATCACCGGCACCAGCGACCAGGTGATCAGCATGCAAGATGTATTTCTGTTCGAGAAGAAAGGCCTCGGACCCAATGGCAAGGTCTTAGGCAGGTTCTATGCGACGGGGATTGTGCCGAAGTTTGCCGAGAAATTGCAGGCTTCGGGGATGCCGATGGACACCCGCCTGCTCGATTTCTCCGAGGAGGTGTAACGGCATGGCCGCAACTGCCGGAGGTTCAGGCCCATGTTCTTGACGCTTACCATTTTCTTGCTTGTGCTGCTGCTCAGCTTCGGGGTCATCATGCTGGTGACACGGCCGACCCTGGCCGAGCGCACCGTCGAGGGGCGTATTGCGCGCCTGAGCGGCCCGTCCTCGGCAAGCGCAGACCCGCCCGACGGCGTCCTCGAGATCATCAAGCAGACGCGCTTGAGCGAGCTGCCCTGGCTCGACACGTTGCTGCAGAGCGTGCGGCTGGCGCAGCGAATCCAGCTGCTGATTTCGCAGGCGGAAAGCTCCTGGACCGTGGGCGGGGTATTGGTCGGCTGCGTGGTGCTGGGCGCGGTGGGATACGCCATCGGTTATTACGAATTGCCCAGTTTCCTTTACGCGCTGCTTCCGAGCTTGGCGTTTGCGGTGTTGCCGCTGCTGTTGCTGCGCTGGCAGCGCGCCCGGCGGCTGAGGAACTTCAACCGTTATCTGCCTGAGGCCATCGACCTGATGGCGCGCGCGCTGCGCGCCGGCCACTCCGTTCCAGCTGCGATCGAGATCATCGGCGAAGAGTCGCCTGAGCCGGTGCGCGGCGAGTTCCGTGAAGTCTATCGCCAGCAAACCTTCGGGCTGCCCACGCGCGAGGCGCTGGTGCAATTGGGAGAACGCGTACCTCTGGCCGAACTCAACTTCGTGATCACCGCCATGCTGCTGCAAAAGGAAACCGGGGGCAACCTGGTGGAGGTGCTGGAGCGCACGGCCGCCGTCATCCGCGAGCGTTTGCGCATCGAGGGCGAGATCCGGATCTACACCGCGCAAGGACGAATGACTGGCTGGATCCTGTCGCTGCTGCCGGTGGCGATGTTTTTCCTGCTCAGCCTGGCCAACCGCTCGTACAGCCGTGTGCTGGTGGAAGATCCCATGGGGCGCAAGCTGGTGTTTGCCGGCCTGGGTCTGATGGCCATTGGCGGCCTGGCCATTCGCAAGATCGTGAAGGTGAAGGTATGAACAATTTAGGGCCTGCCGTGGTGATCGGTTTGCTCGTGACGGTCCTGTGCGGGCTGGCCACGGCGATCATCGCCCTGCTGGCGCGCAACTCCGGGGCTGCCAAACGCCTGATGCTGGTGACGCGCGCGCCGGTGGCGGAGAAGGCGGGCGAGGGCGGCCATCGTGCCACCCACCTGCTGCTGCACGCGCTCCGCCTGCTGCGCACTCGGCTGGGACTGGCGCAGAACGAGCGTTTACGGCAGAAGCTGCTGGCCGCCGGGCTGCGGGAAAGCGTCGCGGTGGATATCTATTTTGGCATCCGCCTGCTGGGGCCGGTGCTGGCGATTCTGGCCGGCACCTTCATTCGCCAGAACACCTTCCTCTGCATTGTCGGCCTGATGGCGCTGGCCTATGCGGCCCCCGACATCTGGGTGGGCTACTGCCTGCGCCGCCGCCGCGAGCGCATCCGCACCGGGCTGCCCGACGCGCTCGACCTGATGGTGGTTTGCGTTGACGCCGGACTGGGAATCGATCAGGCCTTATTGCGTACCGGACGCGAGCTGTCCAAGAGCCAGCCGGAAATCTCCGAGGAGTTCATTCAGGTGAACTTCGAGCAGCGCGCCGGCAAGCCGCGGCTGGAGGCCTGGGAGAGCATGGCGGAACGCACCCATGTGGAAACGGTGAACAGCTTCGTGCACATGCTGGCGCAGACCGATCGCTTCGGTACGCCGCTAGTGCGCGCGCTGCGCATCTTTGCCGACGCGGTGCGTCACAAGCGGCGCCAGCAGGCCGAGGAACTGGCAGCCAAGACCACCGTGAAGCTGATCTTTCCGCTGGTGCTCTTCATCTTTCCCAGTGTCTTCATCGTGCTGCTGGGGCCGGCGGTGATCCTGATCTCCAGAAACATGGAAGCGATGTTTAAGTAGGCGGAGTGACCCCGCCAGGAAAGGAGGGAGCCATGGATACAGTTACCGTAATTCGCGTGATTGCCGCGTTGATGGCGGTGGGCCTGCTGGGCGTCATCGTTGCGCGCCGCAGAAAGCACGCCTAGCGGGGTTCTGGGAAAGCGCGCCCGCGTCCTGTGTCATCACCCGAGTAACTCGGACAGCTTGATCGCGCTGGCCCATCCGTCGTGACAGCTTTGCGCTCCCGGAGGCGAACCACACGTTCTGTCCTCCGGGAAGGTTTTCTGGACCGCGCCGCCAGACCACGCTCATTCTCAAGAACCCAGCTCCGCCCCGCCGCCACCCAGACTCCCACATTGTAGGATAGCTTACAGTGTGCGTCCAAAACAGCGGCGAAGGTGCTTCTCAGCTTGCAAAAAAGCACAATCCGCGTTGCTCGACCAACAAAAAGTTTTCCACAACCGGGAACAATTTTCGCCGTTCGCGATTACCTCGTACGTTTGTTGCACTTGCGTGCGATCTCCGCCCTCGCCCGACTCCCGCAAACCAACTCTCCAGCGTTTACAAACATCATCGCGGAAGACGATAATAGAAGCGTAGTTACGAATCGTTGCCAACGTTATCATTCTTAGCAATCCAGGCACAAACCGTTATGTCTCACAATGTGGGAGGAGCATTTATGACGATGTCCGACGGCAATACAGAGTCTGACCATCGCAACCGCATCTGGTTTTTCCCCGATAAGTTTTGGCAAGCCACGAAGAACATGCCCCAAGAAGAGGCCGCCAGCCTGATGGCGGAAGTAGAGCAGTACGCCGCCGCGGGCGATTTGAAGGCGCTCAGCAAGTACTCCTTTGTGTTTGTTGGCGATCCCTACAAGAAGGGCAAGAAAAATACCGCTGCCTAGCGGTTTACGAAATGCGCGCGGCCCGCTTCGAACGGGCCGCAGCTGCATGAGCAACTTGCCGGCCCATGGATAGGCGTACTGCGATCGGCCGGCGGCACACGGTTTCCAGGAGGTATCGGGCGCGAGCCACGCGCTCGGCTTCCCGGCCCATGGGCTGCAATCCCCGCGCGTTAATAATCACTGCCCCGTTCTGCCGGGAAACGTGCAAGTCGCGAACGCTTCCGCCGTGGGTTTCATCGAACGCATTGGCCAGCCGCAGCATCCCCATTAACCGCAGCAGTTCCGCCCGCCGCTTGCGATCGAGCCCCGCCATGGCCGGTTCGTTTCTCGCCGGCAGGCGGCCGCGATGGAAGCGTACCAATGCGGCGAGGCATTGCATATCGATAGGGCTCCAACCCAGTGGCGGCTTAAGTTTGGCCACCGTGCGCTGGCCGCGCTTCTGGTGTCCCCCGCGATGCTCGTCGATGTCCTTGCTTCGGCCCACCTCGTGCAAAACCGCCGCGGCCTCCAGGATGAGCCGGTCCCGCGGTCCCGAACTCGATATCCCACAATGTGAGAGTCCATCAAAGAGCTCCAGCGCGAGATGAGCGACCAGACCGGTGTGCTCCGGATCAGGGTCCAGGAACGACGCCCAGGTGCGCAGCTTCTCCATGCCGGCGTCGTCCAACGCCGTTCCGCTTGGCAACGCAGAGCGCCAGGTGTCCCACAATGTATGACGGCCGACCATCCTGCTTCGGTAAAGATCCAGGCGCTTCTGCCGCTCTTCGGAGATGCGGCGAAGCCAGCGCGTGTGCGAGTCGCCATTCGTTCTGGGATGGCCATTGATCATGGCGCGCAACACGTCGAAGTCATGTACCTCGCCGAGAGCGTCTTGCAAGTCGCGCAGGTCGCGCGACCATTTCTCGTGCCGCTCCGGCAGAAAGTTCTCAACGGTATAGCGAAAGCGTTTGATGCCAATGCGGAGCTGGTGCCAGGCGGCGCCGCTGCGGTTGCGCAGCGCGCGGCGATGCAGTTCGCGGGCTTCCATCCAGCGCTCCAGCGCCAGGTGCTGGAACACCAGGCCTTCCAGCGGGACGCGGTCCGTGCGGGTTGCGAGGTGCGCATTCAGTGAGACCCAATGCTTGCGATCGAAATTCGCCAGAGTGTCCTGCGCGGCTGCCTTGAGCGTCTGCTCTTTTGCGAGCAGTGCAGCAGTCAACTCTTCACCCAAAGGGTCACCGGGCTCGCCCAGCTTGCCGATCCACTCCAGCATCACCTGCGTATCGCGCAATTCGCCCAGGCTGGCAAACAGCGGCTTTGCCAGACGCTTCATCTGCTTCCAGGCAGGATCGGGATCGACGGAGAGAAAGCCGTCCGCCATGGAGCGGCAGCGGCGGATGGCGACGCGCAAATCGTGCACGGGATCGGCGCCAAAGTCGGCGCCGGCTTTGTCGCACTCCTCGAGCACGCGCGCCGCCCAATAGGCGAGGCCGGACTTCTTTGTTTCGGCGGTGGCAGGAGTTGGCTGCATGTTGAGCGGGAGCACCAACCTGCTGCGGGCAGGCTCGGGGCTGAAGGTCAATTCTAAATGGCTTCGAATCGCGCGAGACTAGAGATAGGCGCGTTCGCGCTCGCGTAGGCCGCGGTAGCGTTGAAAGGCCGCCCAGTCGCTCTCCAGCCCGAGCACCGATTTCAGACTGCTGCCGCGGAAGTTAAAGACCAGCATTCTGCCCAGGTTGCGCAGCACCCAAAGCGGATCGTGCGAAAGTAAAGCCGGGATGTGTCGCACCTTCATCCAGCGTTCGGCGCGCCAGCGCTCATATTCGATCGCTTGCGGCGCGATGTGTGAGGTGGCAATCACCGCCGTGGTGCCGTCGTACTCCTCCAGCTGGTCGATCTGGATCAGGCCGCGCGCGCGGAAGTCGTTCGTCATGGGCGTTCCGGGATAAGGCGTGGGATGCTGAATGTAGGGCCAGTCGACATATTTGCGGGCAAATTCCAGGTTCGCCTTGATCGACTCGATCGTGTCCTCAGGATTGCCGATGATGAGGCCGCCCACAACCAGCATCTCGTTCTGTCGCAGATACTCAATGGCGCGCAGCGTGGCGTTGCCGGTCTTGCGGCCGCCCTCGCGAAGTTCGTTTTTTGCCGAAGCCTTCAAGAACTGAAGGTCGTCCTCAAGTACGTTCTCGATGCCGAGAAAAACGTAGCGGAACCCCGCTTTGCGCATCAGCGGCGCAAGAGTTTCGCCGTGCATCGCGATGGGCGAGGTCATGGCCTGCACGATGTAATCGAGGTCATGGAGGCCGGCGTCGACGATTGCCTGGCAGAGCGCTTCAAAGCGCTTGACGTTCAGGGTGATGTTGTCGTCCACGATGAAGATGCAGCGTGCGCCGCGGTCGCGCGCGTCGCCGATATCGGCGAGCACGCGGTCGAAGCTGTAAGTGTGGAAGTTCCGGCCGCGCATTTCGATGATCGAGCAGAAACCGCAATCGAAGGTGCAGCCGCGGGAGGTCTCCACTACGTCGACTTTGCGGCCCATCATGGTGTAGCCATCAAGCACCCGGGTGTCGCGCTTGGGCAGGCCGATCTCATCGCCTTCCAGGCTGTGCACCGGACGGGCGGGATTCTCGTGCCAGCCGTCGCCGGCGCGGTAGGATAGTCCCACAATGTGGGACAAGTCTTCGTCATCTTCCCAGGCCCGCAGCAACTCGCGAAAGGTGATTTCGCCCTCGCCGCGAACGATGCAGTCGACCCCGCTGCCGGCATCCATGTAGGCCTGAGGGGCAAGGCTGGGATCGTAGCCGCCCACGACAACGCGCACCTCCGGCCGCAGCGCACGAACCAGGTTAACGATCCGCAGCGCGGTCTTGCGCTGGAAGGTCATGACCGAGAGGCCGACGACGTCAGGCTCATGGTTGCGCACAAGCTGCTCGATGGTGGCTCGCACCCGGTCCTGCACCAGGATGAGGTCGGCGACGGCGACGCGGTGGTGGGGATCGACGTTGCCCGCCAGAGAGCACAGCGCGCCGTTTGGCATCCTCACCGCTACCGTGGGCATATGCTCGAAGGAATCCGGCATGGACAGCAGCAGAATATTCACGCCATCACCCCACCGATGGTCACCAACTGGGCCTATGCTACACCGAATTGCCGGGCGGCGGTTGGAAGCGAATCAAGGCGTGCTCACTGACGCAGGGAGTCGCGGCCGAGCCATACTCGGTTGTTGAGCCGTACGGCCAGGCTTGGTCGCGCACGGCCCCGCATCCGCTGCTGCACTTCTTGATATGGTCCGACGAAACGCAGGACTGCGGGCAGTCGCGGATAGACGCGGCGGATCCAGCGCAGCGCACGTGCGGCGGCAATGCCTTCGCGCTCTCCGTAATCGAAGTTAAATTCCTGGCGAAGGCGCGATGGCAGGAGGTGAATGGTCAGCGCGCGATACCAGAAAGGCGTCGCGAGCGGTGTGCCGGCGCCGGATGCAAGCTGGTGCGCCAGTTGCCGGCTGGCAGAACTCACGCCGAGCATGTCGGACTGCAATACGGATTGCACATACGATTCGAACGCCGCCAGGTCTGGGGGCAGGTCCCTCGGAGGAACTCCAAACAGAGCGGCCGAGCTGCGGCTCTCGGCGTAATACTGCTCGCGCTCGACAATGCTTAGAGGCGGCAGAGCGAGATCGTAGGCGATCAGCGAGCTGTCGATAAGGGTTGCGAGCACCCAGGTGAGCGCGTCGGCTTCATTGGCCTGGTACAAGGACGTCGCGCCGAAACGGCCAACGCTATCCGGCAACGTTCCGCGAATGCTCTCATGCAAACGATGCAGGTGACGTGCGGCGGTGAAGGCTTCCTCCAGCGATCCGAACGACATTGTGAACATGACCCGGAAGGTGTTGTGGAAGCGGCGAAGGGGATCGCGCAGTGTGCGAGAGTGTTGGGCGATAGCGGCCGCGACCCAGGGATGGGCCAGTTGCAGCAAGGCGGCACGTCCGGCGGCGAGGAACAGCGCCGACTCGCGGTTGATCCGCCAGTTCAACGAGCCGGGGCCAAAGATGCCGGCCAGCGGATCGCGCGTTGACTTTCTCAAGCCGGTGAGCAGCGCCTCGAGATGGTCGGCGGAAACCGGGCGGAAGAGCATGCGCCTATGCTACCGCTCTGCAACCCTCACATCGTGGGCGCAGAAAAGAATGCCCAGCCAGCAGTACGGAAGCTGGCTGGGGGAAGCAGCACAAGGTGGCTTACTCAGGAGGCGACCAATCTCTCGCCCTTTACATCGGCGCCGCAGATGGGAACTTGAATCTGCGCTTCAAGCTGACTGCGCGATCCCCATGCCTGCGCCCGTGCCGCGCACCATGTAATGCTGCTCCGGAACCGCGAATCCCGCAGCGGTGAAGCTGTCTTTGATCAGGCGATTGGTATCGAAATATACCTGCCAATAATCTTTGTTGTTGCAATAGGGTCGTACCGCCAGCACCGGGCCGGCGAGGTTGAAGGTGAGGATTTCAACGTCAGGCGCCGGAGTGGTCATCACGTTGGGAATTTCGGCCAGCGCCTTTTTCAGCAGCGCGACCGCGGCATGCACGTCAACGTTGTGCGCCAACTGCGCCGTCAGCTCCACCCTTCGATACGGGTTGGTGGAGAAGTTCTGAATCACATCGCCGAAGATTTTGGCGTTGCCGATGATGGTGCGCACATTGTCCATGGTGTCGATGGAACTGGCGAACAGTCCGATCTCGTGCACAGTGCCGGTGACGCCGCCGGCGGTCACGAAGTCGCCAACCTTCAACGGCTGGAGAATCACCAGAAACACACCGGCGGCGAAGTTGGAGAGCAGTCCGCTCCACGCCATGCCAATCGCCACGCCGGCGGCGGCAATGAGTGCGGCCAGGCTGGTGGTTTGCACGCCGAAAAAGCCGAGCAGCGCAATCACCAGAATGATGTTCAGCAGGGCGGCAACCGCATTCTGGATGTAGCGTATGACCGTGGGATCGATCTTCTGCCTGGTCATCGCGCCGCCGATCATGCGCAATGCCAGCCCAATCAGCCAGCGGCCAACGATCCATAGCGCGATGGCTTCCAGAACTCGTATGCCCAGCGCAACGGCCAACGTCCAGCCCGATTGCACAAGTGAGTTGAATTTGGTTTCCATGATTTGCTCCAATCAGACGAATTCAGTTTCGCGACGAAGAGGACGGCTGACGGCGGGATGGTACCACGGCCTGGAGGCGCAGATGCGAATTTCCGGCCGGCCCTGGGATGCGCTCTTGCCCGCCTCCTGCGCATCTACTAGCATGAAAGGTTCGTCTCAAGGTGGGGAAAGCTCATGGCCAACAGCCGCAAGTCTGATGGGAAAGTTCTATCCGAATCGCCGGTAACCGATCTCTTGGAGGCCGGGCGTCATCCCTCGGAATCAGAGAAGCAGTGGGCGGAGAAGACGCTCGCGCCCACTCTGGAGAAGGCGCCCGAGCGGCCTATCGGCGCGCCCACCGGCGTCAACGTCGACGAGCACGGCGATGCGCGCTTCACCACGATTTCGGGCACGCCCATCCGCCGACTCTACACGCAAGCCGATCTCCCCGAGGACTGGAACTACGACCAGTACCTGAACTATCCCGGGCAGCCGCCGTTCACGCGCGGCATTCACGCCTCCGGATATCGCGGCAAGATGTGGACCATGCGCCAGTTCTCCGGCTTTGCCTCGCCGGAGGAGACCAACCAGCGCTACAAGTATCTGCTGGCGCACGGCGGCCAGGGCCTGTCGGTCGCCTTCGATCTGCCCACGCTGATGGGTTACGACAGCGACCACCCCTTCAGCGAAGGCGAAGTAGGGAAGTGCGGCGTTGCCATCGACTCGCTCGAAGATATGGAGATTCTCTTTGACGGCATCGACCTGGAGAGGACGACGGTCTCGATGACCATCAACTCACCCGCGTCGATCCTGTGGGCGATGTACCTGGTGGTCGCGGAGAAGCAGGGTGCCGACTGGAAGAAGATTTCGGGCACGATCCAGAATGACATTCTGAAGGAATATATTGCGCAGAAGGAATACATCTATCCACCCGCGCCATCGATGCGGCTGGTGATCGACACCTTCGAGTTCGGCTCGAAATTCACGCCGAAGTTCAACACGATTTCCATCAGCGGCTATCACATTCGCGAGGCGGGCTCGACTGCGCTTCAGGAGTTGGCGTTCACGATTTACGACGGCGTCGAGTACGTCGAGTGGGCGCGCCAGCGCGGGCTCGACGTCGACGAGTTCGGGCCGCGTCTCAGCTTCTTCTTTAACGCGCATAACGATTTCTTCGAGGAGATTGCGAAGTACCGCGCGGCGCGCAAAATCTGGTATCGGCTGATGAAGGACCGCTTCGGCGCGAAGAACCAGCGCACGTGGCTGATGCGCTTCCACACGCAGACAGCCGGCGTCTCGCTGACGGCGCAGCAGCCGATGAACAACATCGCCCGCGTCGCACTTCAGGCGCTCGCGGCCGTGCTGGGCGGAACGCAATCGCTACACACGGATAGCTACGACGAGGCGCTGGCGCTGCCGACCGAGGACGCCGTGCGCATTGCGCTCCGGACGCAGCAGATCATTGCCTATGAGTCGGGCGTGGCCAATACGGTCGATCCACTCGGCGGCTCGTACTTCGTCGAGCGGGGGACACTCGACATGGAGAACGGAGCTTTCGACTATTTCGACAAGCTCGACGCAATGGGAGGCATGGTGAAGGCCATCGAAAAAGGATATCCGCAGAAGGAGATTGCCGAAGCCAGCTATCAATTCCAGCGCGCAACGGAGGCGCGCGAGAAGATCACCGTGGGCGCTAACGAATTCGTGGTCGAAGAGCCGTCGCCGAACATTCTCTACATAGGCGAAGAGGTCTTGCAGGCGCAAAGCCGCAAGCTGAAAGCGCTGCGCGAACGCCGCTCCAACGACGAAGTGCGCCGCCGCCTCGATGCCCTGAAAAACGCCGCCGCCCAGCAGCCCAAGGCTGGCGACAACGGTAGCATCTCGCCGGTCAATACCATGCCGTTCATCGTCGACGCAGTGAAAGCGTATGCGACCGTCGGCGAAATCTGCGATGCCCTGCGCGAGGTGTACGGGACGTACGAGGAGACTGCCTTCGCGTAGCCGTCGCTTTCGTTCCGAGCCATCAAGTTCCAGATTTTCCACTGGTGAGGCCGTATCGCCACAAGGAAAACGGGAACGCTGTCGCGCCTGCGTTCCTTGGTCATTCGTGTTTACCGTACTGATCTACCAGACGCTCCCAAGTCCTCCCCAGATTGTGAGACCACCGACTCCACTCAGCGGATAGGAAAAGCTGGCGGTCTTCCAGGAATACCCAATGGCGCCGGTGCAGGTGTCGACTTGCCAGACGGTACCTCCGGTAGAGCCATAGAAACCTAAATCACCTGTCCAGAAGTGCTCGCGGTCGGGATCTGCTGCCAGGGAGAAGTCGAGGATGCTCGGTATTGTATAGCTCTTTATTACGGTCGCTTGTACAGAGCCGATCGGCTTCGCAATCAGCCACGGACTTGGGTCGATCATTATGGACTGGGCTCCATACGTGACGCCGTTGGCCACGAGAATGTACGGGTCTGGCAGAGTGCAGGTCGGAACTCCACACGAACCCGGCGATGCGGATCGGACTACGCGAAACTGAAGTCCCCCGCCGTGGCTGATCAAGTCGGGCAACTGTAAATTCGTGGTGATATCGAAAGCGCGGATCTCCGGACCCTCCCCGGAATAAACCAGGATGTCGGGAGTCAGGAACTCAATCCAGTCCGTGCCGCCGGTGGTGCCGGCACTGCCGACCAGAATTGTCTTCTGAAGCGTGCCTGTGGAGTCGTACTGCAGGACACAAGCTCCGCTGGGACACTTGCGAGGTCCGCCCACATAAAGTTTCAGGTCAGACAGGTCTGGCAGAATGCCGACGGCGCGGATGGATTCCGGATTCGCCTGTCCGTCGGTCTTGGGATTTGCGAATAGGGGTGTTACAACACCGGCTTTGTCGATCTTGCTGATTGTGCCGATATCGAAGTTGGTGACGTAGAGATTTCCGGCGGCGTCGAAGGCAGTTCCGGTAGTATCGCCCGCACCACTGCCATCAATCAAGGCAAGCATCGGCGATCCCACGGGTGGCACCTCTTCCACTACACCGACGTCGCCAGCCTTGTCCGTGCCGATCGAAGCAAACACGTCGCTGAATTTGTACGATGCCCCGCCAGTACTGGGAGGCACGCCGCAACCCGGCGTGGTTATGGAGACCGTGTTTACCGCTAGGCCGTCCAGGCCGACACTGGCTGAAATCCGCACCCCATAGATGTTGGGAGCCGTGAGATCCTCGATGCCAAGATAAGGCGAGCTGCCATTTTCGTTGCCTTCGTTAGTTATGTATTGAGAGCAATCACCCAGAATATCCATGTTCTTATCGAATGCCCATATGTCCACAAAACCACGAAACCCTCTATGATTTCCCTCCATCTGGCCGCCTATCTGCTTGACACCTATTGGCAAACCGGTCTGGGTCGTAAATATCAATTGGAGATAATCGTTGGCAGCCTGTGTCGCCAAGAGATAGTCGCCGTTTAAAAAGTCTCCAAGATAGTCAGTAGCCTCCTGGCTGACCATCAAGTACGGAAAACTCTCGCCTTGAACCACCAAAGGCGAGGCGCCAGAGACTGTAGCCGCAAAGTTTCTGAACTGTGTTCCCGGAGGGCCCAACTGAGACCAGTACGCAACGTTATTACCCTTACGGCTGGTGACACACTGGATAACGTCGCCACGGACCAGGCTTGGCAAGAGCAAAATGGACAATAGGGCCGGTGCAAGTGTTGTTTTTCTCATGGCGTTCTCCTAGGGGTGCCGGCTAAGGCTTTGTTTTTCGAGGAGAGCATTTGTAGGCGACGCCTCAGCTCGCTCGTGAAAATCTCGTTGCGCCGCCGAGAGCCGGGGACGACGAGAGTGGCGCCACTTGAGTTCGGGCCTCGGGGAAGGGTGAGCTCACTTCTGCCGGTCCGCGGTCGGCCGTCGGAAGGTGCCTCGCAGGGGTCTTCTGCCTGCGCTACAAATGACCGATCTCACTTGGTCCGACTTCCGGAGGAGAGAAATTCGATCCCCCAAACCTACGCGGCTCAAACAACTCTTAGAAATACCTTGAAGAAAACGCAAGGGATGATGGAGCTACGCTGGCCGCAGTGTCAAGGACTTTCTCATAAAATATTTAAAAAGCTATAACAATGTTTTCACATGGCGCTGCTATGCGTTCATTCGACCCCCGCCTAATCCCTCTTAGCAGGAGTTCAGCCCAACGCCCGCGTCAGCCTGGCCTGACCTTCGTCGAATCTCCAGAAGCGCTCGGCACCACCACTCCGTAGGCATACGCAATGTGCAAAGCGTCAGAGGTTTTGGGCACGAACGTAGGACCATGCTGTATGCGCGAGGCGCACACGGGTCTCGAAGCGGTTTCGAGGGTTGGCAAAGTGCCGCAGCCCTTGGCCACGATTCGGCGGCCGGTGGCGTCCTCGCGAATCAACTCTGTGCGCATCCGCAACGGCCCGGACCACCATGCTGGTTGCGCGGGGACTCGGCCCAGTGCTACGTAACTTGCCTTACGCGTCCGCGGCTCCTTATAATCCCGATTCCTGCACTTGTTTGCGATACAGTGGGTCAGACGCGGTGGCAAGCGGTTCGAAGGACGCCAAGAGCGGGAAGCGCGTTTGAGCCCATGGTCAAGTTCTCCAAATTGAGGAGCCAAGAATGAAGAAGTCGCAACCGATGATGTTGCTGGTGATGGCCGGCGGGCTGCTGGTGCAACAAGTGGCGGCGCACGCCGCGGGCCAGCCCGCGCAAACCGGACAAGCCGCGCCAGCGGGACAGCAAGCAGCGCAAAGTAAGCAGCCGGAAATTAAGAACCCTGCTGAGTACAACGCCTACGTCAATGCCATCCAGCAGCAGAACCCGGCGCAGAAGGCGCAGCTCCTGGAGGCCTTTCTCCAGAGCTATCCCAGCAGCGTGATGAAAGAGGACGCGCTGGAATATCTGATGGTGGCCTACGGGCAGGCCGGCGACCAGCAGAAATCCCTCGACGCCGCGACTCGCCTGCTGCAAGCCAATCCGAAGAACTTGCGCGCATTGGCGTTCCTGGCGTACAGCTATCACGCCGGCGCCTCGGCTGGCGGCGCGCAGGCCCAGGACTACACGGCCAAGGCCCAGCAGTACGGGCAGCAAGGACTACAGGCGTTGCAGACAGCGCAAAAGCCCGACGCCGTGAGCGCGGCCGATTTCGACAAGCTGAAGAAGCAAAGCGAGGCCATCTTCAACGGCGCCGTCGGCTACGCGGCACTGGCGAACAAGGATTACCCAACTGCACAAAAGGACCTGCGCATCGCGGTGGCGGACGAAGCGCAACCCGACGTCCTCGACGTCTATCAACTGGCCACATCCGATCTGGAATCGAAGCCCATGAATCCCGAGGGCTTCTGGTTCGTGGTAAAGGCCGCGGGCCTGGCGCAGGGTGCCGGTCAGCAGCAGATCCTGGACTACGGGCGCAGGAAGTACGCGAAGTACCATGGGTCGGAGCAGGGCTGGCAGGAGCTGGTCAACGACGCCAAGTCGAACCCGAGCATATTGCCGCCGGCTGGCTTTACGGTAGCCGCGGCCCCGCCGCCGCCTACTCCGGCGCAGCAGGCAGCCGACCTGGTAAAGACCCAGGACCCTACGCAGATGAGCTTTGCCGATTGGGAGCTGGTGCTCTCTTCCGGCAATCAGGATGCCGCGGACAAGGTATGGAATGCCATCAAGGACAAGGCGGTTAAGCTACAGGCCAACGTCATCAGCGCGACCGCGAATACGGTGCAGCTCGCCGGCAGCGCCGACGACATCGACGCCAAGAAGGCCGATATCACTTTGACGATGGCAAAGCCGATTCCGTCGCGTCTGATGCCGCAGACCGGTTCGCCCATGAACTTCCAGGGCACGTTGAAGAGTTACACCCCGAACCCCTTCATGATGACAATGGATGACGGAATCCTGTTGGACCAGAACGGCAAGCCGGTCTCGACGGCTGCGCCGGTCCATCACACCACCCATCACCGAGAGTAGGCTGAGGTTGAGTCGGCAGATTCGGGAGCGGCAACGGCCGCTCCTTTTTTGTTTGGAAGCGCGGATTGACGTGAATTGCGCTTACCTTCGCTTACGCGATAGAAAACACGTTCCGATTGCCTAGCGCGCAGCTCTTCTGTCCGACGGCGGGGTGTGTACGCTGCGCGGAGGACGGCGCGTGCCGTTGCGCAGTCCCCTGGCATCGAGCTTGAGGTCGGCGATGGTGCGAGAGAGCGTGTTGCGATGCATGCCCAGCAGGCGGGCAGCCTTGCATTGATTGCCATTGCAATCCTGCAGCACCGTCAAGATGAACTTCTTCTTGAACTCGGAGACGCCTTCCGAGTAGGTAATGCCGCTGCGGAACATCTGCACGACCAGAGCTTCTAATTGGTCTTTCACGACGCCTCTCTCTCGCATAGATCTGTTCGGTTCGACCTTCGTTATTGACTGCTATCGCCGCTGGGATGCTCCAAAGGCACATGTTGCGGCACGGTGCGGAGCAGCTCCCAGCCGGACCAGAAGCGCTGCCGCAGGTCCGCGGGCGCCGCCCAGATCAAGCCACGACTCGTGTTCAGCAGCACGGGCGCCAGGCGGGAATTCGGCAGTCCCCACTGGGGAGCGAACGCCGCCAGCGCCAGCACGATTACGGCGCTCACAGCGATGCCACGGATGCATCCGAACAGCGCGCCCAGGAAACGATCAAACCAGCGCAGCCCGATGCCCTTCACCGCCCAGCGTGCCAAACGTCCCAACAGCCCGGCCAGCAGCAAAACAACAAAGAAAATGGTAAAGAACCCGGCGATGTCCGCCGTCCACTGGGAGTTGACGTAATGCGCGTACCAGGCGGCCGCTCGCGGATACTCCCAAGCCGCGATCAGATACCCCACTACCACACCGGCCAGCGCGAAGAATTCATGGAAGAACCCTTCCGACACCGCCTGCAGGGTTGAAAGCACCACCACCACCACCATCAACCAGTCGAGCGCTGACAGGCCCATCATCAGCTTCGCCTTAGCCCGGCAGTGGGCGGCCAGTCAATTGCGTGTAAGCCTCGACATATTTCTCGCTCGTCTTCGCCGCCACCTCAGGAGGCAGGGCCGGCGCCGGCGGCTGTTTGTTCCACTTGATCGATTCCAAATAGTCGCGCACGTACTGCTTATCGAATGACTCCTGGGCGCCTCCCGGACGATACTTGTCCTTGGGCCAGAAGCGCGACGAGTCCGGGGTGAGCACCTCGTCGGCCAGAACCAGCCCGCGTGCAGTGCGGCCGAACTCGAACTTGGTATCGGCGATGATGATGCCGCGCGTCTCGGCATAATCGGCCGCGGTCTTGTAGATCCTTAACGTCAAGTCGCGTAGCTGCTCGCTTAATTCGCGCCCGGCGAGCTGCACCATGCGATCGAACGAAATATTCTCATCGTGCCCGCTGGCCGCTTTGGTCGCAGGCGTGAAGATTGGCTCCGGCAGCTTGTCGCTCTCGCGCAGCCCCGCAGGCAGCGGGATGCCGCACACCGTGCCGGTGCTCTTGTATTCCTTCCAGCCAGAGCCGGACAGATAACCGCGCGCCACGCACTCGATGGGAACCATGTCGGCGCGCACCACCAGCATCGAGCGGCCCCGCAACTGCCCGGCGTAGGCTTGCAGCTCTTCGGGATACTGGCTCACATCAGCGGTCGCGAGATGGTTCGGCACGATGTTCTTCAGGAACTCGAACCAGAACAGCGAGAGCTGAGTGAGCACGCGTCCTTTTTGCGGGATGCCAGTGGCCAGCACGTAGTCGAACGCGGAGATTCGGTCGGTAGCTACGAACAGCAGGCGGTCGGCGCCCACCTTGTACAGGTCGCGGACCTTGCCGCTGGCAAAGAGTTGAAGTTGCGGAAAATCAGTTTGCAGAAGAACGTCGTTGCTGTCGATTGAAGTGTTCACGGTCGCAAATCGTTTCGGAGAGTCAGTGGCGTATTGTAATTTTCTCGATTCGTTTGTCAACGGAATCGGCGTAAGAAATTTTCGGCACCCTGGATTTTTCCAGCGGCAGCCCTTGACAAAGGCAGGCAGGCCGGCGACCCACGTAAATAGCGCCTTTTCAAGAGCGCCGCAAACGGTGCCGGTTACCATGTGATGGTTACCTGCACAGGAAATTGGGCGCGCTAAAGCAAAACCCGCAGCCGTAGGCGTGTCAAGAGCGATCGAGAAAAAATTTTACGGGGCCGTCGGATCAGTCCGCAGCGGAGCGATGCACGGCGCGAACGTCTTCCAGGTATTGCACCTCGGGGCTGCCCTGTACGCCAGCATCCCGCATGCGCTGCCGCAGTTCCTCCGAGTTCATGAACTTGCGCGCCTCTTCCACCGTTTGCCAGTCGAGCAAAACGTAGATCTCGTGCGGGTCGTCCACATTGTGGAAGACGTGGCAACCGGTTTCGCCCGCGCGCTTGCGGGTGGTGAGATGGGAGTCGAACGCTTCCTTCCAGCGCCCGTAGTCCGCCACTTTATGATGTACCATCACATGAACCATGAGAGCCTCCGCCACGTTTCTTGTCATATTCAAGATACGAAATTTGGCGGGAATTGTGAACTGCCGGGAGCACGCGCAGCTGTGATGCGGGGCGGGCGTTGGCGCTGCTCAGTTGTTATACTCTCTAACTCCGGAGACTCGCCGCTTGCCTCGCCTTATCGTTCGCTCCTCCGACATTCATGCCGCAGGCTGTTTCACCCTCGATCCCATCCCCAGCGGAACGCGCGTGCTGGAATACGCCGGCGAGCGCATCAGCAAGGCCGAGGGCGACGTCCGCTACGAAGGGCGGCCATTCACCTACCTGTTCGGGATCGGAGACGGCGAGGTCGTCATCGACGGGCACAGCATGGCGATGTTCGTAAACCACTCCTGCGATCCGAACTGCGAGACCGACGAAGAGGACGGCCGCATCTTCATCTCCAGCATTCGCGACATCGACGCCGGCGAAGAGCTCACCTACGATTACTGGCTTTACGACGGAGGCGACGACCCCGCCCCCTGCTCTTGCGGCAGCAAACAGTGCCGCGGCAGCATGTATTCGCCCGAAGAACTGAGAAAACAGCATCGTGCCGCAGCGCGCAAGAAGAAGCAGGCCGAGCTGGCGGCGAAGAAGAGCCGGAGAAAGGAAATCCGGCGCTAGGTTCCAGACCTTCACCGCCGGAGTAAGCAGTGTACGAACTGCTATTCGCCAGCCACCCGATACTTAGGCTGATGACCTGAATTGGACAACCAGAAGATCAGCGAAAGCGATGCGAGAAGGCGTTTTTGTGTACTCTGTATGAGGCTGCTTCCTAACCAATGCGACTTCTGAACCGCGCCGCGCTACGGTCGTTTTTCCGATTCCTGACATTCTGCTTTCTGCTGGCCGCCTGTGCTGCGGCGCCGGCGCAGGTGCCCTCGCCCTGGGTCGATACCCAGCCCCTACCCATCGATAACGGCCCAACCGGCCTGAAGGAGATGCTGCGCCGCCTGCACACTACAGCGCGCCTCATGCATACCGTCGCACATCCTGATGACGAAGACGGTGGCATGCTCACTCTGGAGTCGCGCGGGCACGGCGACAGCGTGCTTCAGTTGACGCTCAACCGCGGCGAAGGCGGCCAGAACAAGGTCGGCAGCAATCTCTTTGACGAGCTGGGCATCATTCGCACCCTCGAGCTGCTGGCCGCCGACCGCTACTACGGTGTGGAGCAGCGCTTCACCCGCGTCGCCGATTTCGGTTTCTCGAAGACGGCTGAGGAGACCTTCCAGAAGTGGGGCGGCCACGACATCGCGCTCGGCGACATGGTGCGCGTCATTCGCACCTTCCGCCCGGACGTCATCTGCACGCGGTTTCGCGGAGATGCTCGCGATGGCCACGGCAATCACCAGGCATCTGGAATTCTCACCCGCGAGGCTTTTCGCGCTGCCGCCGACCCGTCACGCTTTCCCGAGCAGATTCGCGAAGGCCTTCAACCCTGGCAAGCCAGGAAGCTGTACATGGACAATGTGCGGGCGAACGAGGACTGGACCATCAAGCTGGAAACCTCGCAATACGATCCATTGTTGGGCGAGACCTACGTCCAGTTCGCCTGGAAGGGCCTGAAGCATCAGCTCTCGCAGGGCGCGGGCGCCTGGACGCTGCCGGAAGGACAGCGCTTCACTTACTACAAGCTGATCGACAGCGCTGGTGTTGCCGGGCCTGCTGCCGGTGCACATGAGAATGACTTCTTCGATGGGATCGATACGTCATTACCGGCGCTGGCGGGAAGGCTGGGGTCGCACGAGTCTGCGGTCCCGTGGCTGCGCCCGCAATTGCAGGAAATCGCGAAAGCGGTTGACGAAGCCACGAACGCGGCCAGCAAAGACCCGCAATCTGCGGGTGCGCCCTTGCTGGCGGGGCTGAAGCTCACACGTGAGCTCGTCGCTCGAATTCAAGCCTCGGGTCTGTCTGTGATGGACAAAGCGGACCTGCTGGTGAATGTGCAAACCAAAGAAGAAGAGTTCGAGGCAGCCGCGAACCTGGCGTTTGCAATCGGGCTCGCGATTGGCCCGGGCACGCCCGACGGCCGTCCCCTGGCGGCGAGTTTCCCGACCGCCGAGGGCGACGTGCTGGCAGCGGTGATCACGGCGGGCAAGCCCTGCCTGCTGCGCGCCACCTTGCATAACGGCAGCACGGCCACCTTGGACCTGAAGCAGTTTTCGCTCGAGGTCCCCGAGGGTTGGAACTCCGAGCTCTTCATGGACAAGGCGCCGACGAGCGTTGCTCCCGGAGACGGGATTGCGCTGATGTTTCGCGTGATGCCGCCGATTGACGCCCAGCCCACGAAAGCCTACTTCCATCGCGACGATCCCGAAAACGATGCTGTCTACACCATCGACTACCCGCAATATGAGACGCTGGCACTGCCGCCTCCTCCGATTTCGGTGCGGGTCGAGTACAGAATCAATGACGCCGAAGGCGTTATCCAGAGCGTCGCCCGCACCCCGATGCACGACGACAAAGGCAACGCCTGGTCGATGCCCCTGGCAGTCGTTCCGCCGTTTTCCGTCGAAGCCTCGCCTGCTACGCAGATCATCGTGGCCGGCGGGAGTCCCTCGGCGCAGTTGCGCGTGCCGGTTCGCACCACGGCCGACCGCGGTAGCGGCATCGTTCATCCCGAGGTGCCTACGAAGTGGACAGTGATGCCGAACTCGGAAGCCCTGGCCTTTAAGGAGCCGGGACAGATCACCGCGGCCTTCAGGGAAGAGCCGGATGGCGCAGCCGAAGGGCGCTACGAAGCGCGAGCGGTGTTCGAGGCGGCAGGCCGGCAGTATGGCGACGGTTATAGTTTGGTCGCTCGTCCCGATATCGGAGGCTTCTTCTATTACCAGCCCGCGCTCCAGCGCGCCAGCATCGTGGACGTGAAGGTCTCGCAAGGCCTGAAGATCGGGTACATCATGGGCGCGGGCGACGACATTCCCATGGTGCTGCAAGAGCTCGGACTCAACGTGACTTTGCTCTCGCCCGACGACGTGGCGCAGGGCGATCTGGCGCGGTTTGGGACGATCGTGCTTGGCATTCGCGCCTACGACACGCGCGAGGACCTCAAGAAGAATAATCAGCGGCTGCTCGATTACGTGCGCGACGGCGGCACCTTGCTGGTGCAGTACAACACCTCGCCCTCCGACTTCAACGCCGGGCATTACACGCCGTATCCCACGCAACTGAGCCGCGAACGCGTCACGGTGGAGCAAGCGCCGGTGACGATTCTCGACCCGCAGAGCCCGGTGTTCCGGTATCCCAACCAGATTACTGAGCACGATTTCGCGGGCTGGGTGCAGGAGCGTGGCCTGTACTTCATGGACCAGTGGGACCCGCAGTTCACGCCGCTGCTGGCCTGCAACGATCCCGGTGAGGCGCCGCAGAAGGGCGGCTTGCTGCTGGCGCGCTACGGCAAGGGCTACTACATCTACACCGGCTACGCCTTCTTTCGCCAGTTACCCTTCGGGGTTGCGGGCGCAATCCGCCTCTATGTCAACCTTCTGAGCGTTGGCCATGAGCCGCACTAGCGACGCCGATCGCCCCCAACTGGTTCGCGGCATCGGCCTGGCGCAGGCCACTACGCTCAACATGATCGACATGATCGGTGTGGGGCCGTTCATCACCATCCCCCTCGCGATCGCGGCGGCGGGCGGACCGCAGGCCATGCTCGGCTGGGTGCTGGGCGCGGCGCTGGCGTTGTGCGATGGCCTGGTGTGGGCAGAGCTGGGCGCCGCGATGCCGCACGCCGGTGGCTCCTACCGCTATCTCAGCGAAATCTACGGCCCGAAGTCGCTCGGACGGCTGCTCTCCTTCCTCTTCATCTGGCAACTTTCGTTTAGCGCACCGCTTTCCATCGCGTCGGGGTGTATCGGCCTGGCGCACTATGCCGGATATCTCTGGCCGGGACTGGACCGCGTCGTCACAATGCATACAGCGCAAGCGGCCATTCCGCTGCTGGGCCGCTTCGAGGTCAGCGTGCTGGTGATGCCGGCAACCTGCGTCGCGATTGCGACTGCGGCGTTCGTGATGTTTCTGTTGTATCGGCGAATCACGGTCGTCGGGCGATTGGCAGAGCTGCTGTGGATCGGCGTAGCACTCGCCGTGGGTTGGGTCATCATCGCCGGCCTGACGCACTTTAGCGCTGCGCGGGCGTTCGACTTTCCGCCCGACGCCTTCCGTTTATCGCCGGCGTTCTTTCTCGGGCTCGGTTCGTCGATGCTGATTTCCACCTATGACTATTGGGGGTACTACGATGTCTGCTTTCTGGGCGGCGAGGTCAAGGACCCAGGACGCACGATTCCGCGGGCGGTGATCATCTCTATCCTCGCGGTCGCGGCCATCTACCTCGTCATGAACATCGCGGTGCTGGGGGTGATTCCCTGGAGCGAGATGTCGTCGCACTCTGGCGAGCAGAACTACATCATCTCGATTTTCATGCAGCGCATCTACGGCGCGTGGGCGGGGCGTGTTATCACTGCGCTGATCATGTGGACTGCATTCGCGTCGGTATTTTCCACGCTGCTGGGCTACTCACGCGTGCCCTACGCAGCGGCCCTCGATGGCAACTACTTCTCAGCGTTTGCACGCGTCGATCCCAAGCGGCGTTTTCCGACGGTGTCGCTGCTGGCGTTGGGTGGGGTGGCGATGCTGTTCTGCTTCCTGCGCCTCGCCGATGTCATCGCCGCGTTAGTGGTCATCCGGCTTATGGTGCAGTTCATCGTGCAGGCGGTGGGTCTCATCGTGTTGCGCAGCCGCCGGCCCGATATGCCGCGGCCATTCCGCATGTGGCTGTATCCGCTACCCGCACTGCTGGCCATCGCGGGGTTCGCCTTCATTCTGCTGGCTCGCAAGGATTTCTTGCGCGAGGTCCGTTATGCCGTTGCGATCCTCATCGTGGGACTGGCGATTTATCTTGTGCGCTCGTGGCGCCGCCACGAATGGCCCTTCGCGTTAGCGGCCGCGCGCTAGCTTACAGCGATTGGTCACGAATGCGGAGCGACTCGGCACAGCGATGGGGAAGAGCACCGGCGGAATTCGCTGCGGCGTGGCCGCACATACTCTAGAATTGCTCCTGTATTTTAGGTTCGCATCTCTTTATGGAGGGCTGGATGAAGAAGGAATTCGTAACCGCAATTCTGCTGCTGGCACTGGGCGCGTCCGGTAGCGCTGTGGCGGCTGACGGGCAGGCCAAGAGCGACCAGAAGCCAACCTTTTCGGGCGTCCTGGACCGCACCATCACGTCTACGGCGAAGGAAGTCGTGTCGGCGGCGGAGGCCATGCCCGAGGACAAGTTCAACTTTGCCCCGACGCAGGGCGAGTTCAAGGGAGTGCGGACGTTCGCTCAGCAGATTAAACACATCGCCGCCGTGAACTACATGTTTGGCGCCGCGATCCTGTCAGAGAAGCCGCCGGTTGAGCTTGGCAGCGAAAATGGCCCCGACAACATGACCTCCAAGGCAGCTTGCGTGAAGTTCCTGAAGGACTCGTTCGACTATCTTCAGAAGGCGCTGAACAGCGTCAACGAAAGTAACGTGATGGGTGAGGTGCAGTCGCCGTTCGGCCCCAACAAGATTACCCGTCTGCGCCTGCTGCTCATCGCCACCAGTCATCCCTTCGACCATTACGGACAGATGGCGGTGTACCTGCGGATGAACGGCATCATTCCGCCGGCAAGCAGGCAGTAGGAAGGATTGAGTAGCTGTCGCTGACTGGCGACGGTCTCTTTGGCCTGCCGGACGAGATTCCGGCAGGCTGAGTTTTGTGCTTCCGGCGAATCGGAGAAACGGGCCCGGGACTCAGCTCGGCTTCTTCTTCCCCGGCAAACTGGCCGGGTTCTCGTGGGTGCGCTCGCGGAAGCGCGCCTTCATGCCCGTCGCCAGTGAGACGGCACTCTCGCCGTACTTGTCACGCAGGCGGTCAGCGGCCGAGAGCGCCTGGTTCCACTTCTCGTGCGCACGCTGCCCATCCAGGCTGATCTGCTCGCTCTCCTCCTCAAAATGCGAGGCGTGCACCCCAAGCAGGCGAACGGCGCCGCCCTTCCAGTTGGCGCGAAAGAGTTCGCGAATCGCGGCCAGCACCTCGGAATCGACTGACGTGGGACGGCCGAGCGTGTGAGCGCGGGTGATGGTGTGGAAGGCGGAATCGCGCAGCTTCAGTTGCAGGGTGCGGGCGTGCAGCTTCTGCTCGCGCAAACGGCGGCAGACCATCTCCGCGAGCCGCGCGAGGGTTGACTCGAGCTTCTGCGCGTCGGCTGTGTCCTGGGAAAACGTATGCTCGTGGCTGATGGAGCGCGGCCCGTTATCTTCGCCGATGTCGGTATCGAACCAGCCGCCGGCATCGAGCCCATGAGATTTGCCCGCCAGCGCCACGCCCAGTGCGCCAAAGTTCTCCTCCAACCAACGCCCGTCCCGCGCCGCCAGGTCGCCAACCTTCACGATGCCTTTGCCATGCAGGCGCTGCTCCATGACTTTTCCAACGCCGGGAATCTTGCGCACCTCCAGCGGTGCGAGAAATTCCAATTCGCGCCCCGGCAAGATCCACAACACGCCGTTGGGCTTCGCCTGGTCGGAGCAGACCTTCGCCACCAGGCGCGAGGTGCCAATGCCGACCGAGCAGTTCAGCTGCGTTTCGGCCTTCATCGCCGTATGCAAAGCGTGCGCCGCACGCAGTGGCGGCCCATGCAGGCGCTCCGTGCCGGTCATGTCGACGTAGGCTTCATCGATGGAAACCATTTCCAGCTTGGGGGAGAAGCGATTGAGCACCTCATAGACCTTGCCCGAATAGTCACGATAGCGCTCCGGATGGCCGTCGACGAAGATCGCCTGCGGACATAACTTCGCGGCCGTGCGCAACGGCATCGCCGAATGCACTCCGAACTTGCGCGCCGCGTACGATGCGGCCGAGACGACCCCTCGCTCATTGCGCTGGCCGCCCACAACAACCGGCTTGCCCTTGAGCGATGGATCGAACAGCTCCTCGACGGAAACGAAGAAGGCATCCATATCGACATGGAAGATGGTGCGGTGCGCGGCCATGCTCAGCGCGATTGTAGAGCAAGGGCGGGGCCGAAGCCCCGCTTCGGTGGGTTCACGGTGCTCCCATAGCTCGACAATCAGGTAAGATTTTGTGAGACAAGTTCAAAGGGGGATTGGTGAAAGGCCGTTGGATGGCATGCCTGGGCGCGCTGCTTTGTACTATGCTGCTGTGCGCGATGGCCATGGGACAGAGTAACGACGAGCACTCACAGCGATGGGGAGGCCGGGGCATCCTGTTGCAGATGACCACGTCCGGCGCGACCATCGAGTTCGCTTGCGGCCATGGCAATATTACGCAGCCGATCTCGCCCAATGCTGCGGGCGAGTTCAGCGTGGTCGGCACCTACACTCCGGAGATCGGAGGGCCGGTCCGCAAGAACAATCCTCCGGGCGACCTCGCAGCGACGTACAAGGGCACGATCAGCGGCGATACCATGCATCTGGAAATACTGCTCGAAGACAAGGACCGGCAGCCGCCCCCATTCACGCTGACGCGCGGCAGCGCCGGCAAAGTGGTGAAGTGCCGGTGAGCGCGGCGGGCAACGGCATTTCGCCGCGCCGGGAGGAATCCATGAAGCACCGTGCCCGAGGCGTTTTCTGGACGCGCATACTCCTGTTCGCGACGTTCGTTGCGCTACCTTGGCACGCCGCTTCCGCTACGCCACCACCGCGGCGTCCGAATCACACGTTCCTGATCGCCTCTGACCTGCACTTCAATCCCATGGCCGACGCGAAGCTGGTCGACGGGCTGAACGCCTCCGGTCCCACAAAGTGGGAGGCGATTCTGGACCGCTCCCAGCCGACGGCGTTCAGCCAGTACGGCCAGGACACCAACTGGTGGCTGATGCGGTCGGCGCTGGATGCGATGCGGACGACATTGCCGCATCCCGCCTTCATCCTGGTGACCGGCGACATGCTGGCCCACGAGTTTCCGTCACTTTACCGTCAGGCGGCAACGAAGAACGATCCGGAGTCGTACCGCAGCTTCGTCCTGAAGACCATGCAGTTCATTGCGCTGCAACTGCAAAGACGATTCCCACACACCGCGATCCTGTTTACGCCCGGCAATAACGACGACGACTGCGGCGACTACTCGATCGAAGCCGGCGGCGCATTTCTGCACGATACCGCCGAACTGGTCCGCGAACTCGCGCGGGCGGATGGTTCCCTGACGAGCTCGTGGGAGTCGTTGGGCAGCTACGACATTCCCAATCCCGCTCTCGGCAGCGCGCGAATTATCTCGCTGAACACCGTTTTTTTCTCCAACAAGTACACCCCGCAGAGATTCAGCCAGGGATGTGCCGCTGCATCGTCAACGGCCCCCGAAGACCTGTTCGCGTGGCTGGAAGCGCGCCTCAGCCGTGCTCAACAGGCCCATGAGAGGGTCTGGTTGATGTTCCATATCCCGCCCGGAATGGACGGCTACTCGACGCTGGAGAACTACTTGAAGCTGGAAAAAGGCAGTAGCTGCCCGGCGGCGGTGGTTCCCATGTGGACGCCGAAGTGGACCGAGCGATTTGACGAGCTGCTGGCGAAATACCGCGACACGGTTACGGTGTCCTTCGCCGGACACACCCACACCGACGATTTCAGGGTAGTCAACGCCCCCGGAGCAAAAGCGTCGTACGTGCTCATCAGCGCATCGATCTCACCCATCTACAACCAGAATCCCTCATTTCGCGTGGCCAGCTTCAAACCGGACGGCTCTCTCGGCAGCGACTCGGTTCACTACCTGACGAACCTGCTGTTCGCCAGCAGCACAACGCCCGGCCAGTGGCGCCGCGAGTATTCCTTCGCGCAGGAGTGGAAAATGCCCGCGGTAAATGCGGCGAGCTTGTCTGCCGTGTACAACGAGATCGTATCGAAGAGTGAGGACCGTGCGGAGTGGCTCAGGCTCTACAACGTCTCGAGCTCGGCGGCGCATTTGCCTCCGGAAGGCGCGCCCGCCTTGTATTGTGCGATTGAGGGATTATTGCCCGAAAGCTACGGCGACTGCTTTTGTGGTGCGATGGCCCATGCCCATTAAGCGCCGCTTCGGCGCTTGACTACACTTCCGTGGGCAAAAGCAACGCTTCCTGCACGGCTTTGGCGAGGTCGCCTACGCTGAAAGGCTTCTGGAGGAACGGGCTGCCACGCAGGAGCATCTCGCGCCGGCCGGCGCTGTCCTCGGTGTAGCCAGACATGAACAACACGCGCACCCTGGGATAACGCTCGGCCAACTCGCGAGCCAACTCGTGGCCGCTCCTGCCCGCCATCACCAGGTCAGTCAAGATCAGGTCCACCTGCCCGTGCATTTCCTCGCAGACGGTCAATGCAGCCGCGCCGTTCGCTGCCTCCAGGACGCGATAACCCAGGTGCTTGAGGCATTCGCTGACATGGGCGCGAATGGACGCCTCGTCTTCCACCACCAGCAGCACCTGTCCCGCCGGATGGCTGGAGTTTTGCGCCCGCACCAGCGATGGTTCGATGGACGCATTGGTGGCTGGAAAGTAGAGCTTGAAGCTCGTGCCGTGCCCCGGCTCGCTGTACACCCAAATGTAGCCGCCGCTCTGCTTTACGATACCGTACACGATGGAAAGTCCCAGGCCGGTGCCTTTGCCGAGTTCCTTGGTGGTGAAGAATGGATCGAAGATGCGAGGCAGGACGGAATGCTCGATGCCAGTCCCGGTATCGGTCACCGCCAGCATCACGTAACGCCCCGGCTGCACCGGCGGATGCTCCTGGGCATAGGCCTCGTCGAGATTGACGCCGGCGGTTTCCAGGTGCAGGCTGCCGCCGTTTGGCATTGCATCGCGGGCGTTGACGGCAAGATTCAAGATCACCTGCGCGACCTGGTCGGGATCGAGTTTGCAGTTCTCCACGTCGTCGGCCAGGTTCGTCACCAGCTCGATATCTTCGCCGATCACGCGGCGCAACATCTGCGAGGTCTCGCTCACCACTGCGTTCAGGTTGATGATCCTGGGCTGCATGATCTGCTGCCGGCCGAAGGCCAGCATCTGCCGGGTCAGCGCCGCTGCCCGATCAGCCGCGCTGGAGATTTGCAATAGCGGCTTGGTAAACGGACTGTCGGGCGTAATGTCGCTGAGCATCAGCTCCGTCGAGAGCTTGATGACGACAAGAATGTTGTTAAAGTCGTGCGCCATTCCGCCGGCCAGCCGTCCCACCGCTTCCAGTTTCTGTACCTGGCGCACCTGCTGCTCCAGCCGGGTTTGCTGGGTCATGTCCTCAACATAAGAGGAAAAAGACCGCGGAGTTCCATTGCCATTTGAGGCCGAGCCGCTGATGCGCACGGGGACCAGAGTGCCGTTGCGGCGGCGCAGGGTCGTCTCCCATCCCTCGACGCGTCCGCTGCGCTCCAGCACTTCCAGCATTCGACAGCGCTCGTTCGGGTCGGCGTAGATCTGTTGCGAGACGCTAAGCTCCAACGCCTCCTCGTGGGTATAGCCGCCCAACATTTGCAACAGCGCCGGGTTTGCACTGCGCAGACGGTCACCGTCGATGAGCGATTGCGCGATCCCGAAGGGCGCGTTGTCCACCAGCGCTTTCAGGCTTTGCGCCGACTCACGCACCGCCTCCTCCATCCTGTGCCTCTCCGTCACGTCCAACGCCAGTACTATTTCTCGCGAGGAGTCCTCCTTGTCGTACTGGAAGGCCATGATCTCTGCCATGAGGATGCTGCCGTCTTTACGGCGGTGGCGAAAGACACCGGGACGCTTGTAGCCTTCCGGATGCGCTTCTAGCGACTCCAGAAAAGTGGGAATGTCCTCCGGTGGACGAATGTCGGTCATTAACATGCTCAGGAATTCTTCGCGCGAATATCCATAGGCCAGTACTGCCGCATCGTTCACCTTCAAGAAGCGCAACGTATCCCGGCTGTAAATCCACATCGGGTACGGGTTGACGGAGAACATCAGCTCCTGGTGGCTCTCGGAGGCGCGGACCTCGTCGGCTTGCTCAATTAATTGCATATTCAGCTTCTTTATGGTTTTGCCGCGGTGGGCGCAGATCAGCGCGAGAAAGAGGATTACAAAAGCTGCGGCAATGACAAAAACAACAGCAATATACGGCATCCGGCCAGATCCGTATCAAGTTTTGCAAACAACAAAATGACGGCGACTATCAAAATTGAAATCGCTGGCGAAGCGGGGAGGATCTTCGCTGCAAGGTCAATGCCACCGCGTCAGCCTCGGCTTTCGAGGCTAGTGAAACACTGCCTTTTTGAAGGCGTCAACTATACGAATAGCATCGGTCAACCTAGTGTGGCTGTGACGTGGGACACAGGCAATACTACTTACTATGTAGAAAGCCTATTTGAGTTCAATTTCTTTCTGGCTTGCAATTTGACTGTTTTACGGAAGCGTATGCCCATAAGTTGCGCGTCCGCCATCACGCTGAGGGAAGAAGGGGACGCAGCGGGCAATGATCGCAATCCGGGTTATCGCGATGACAGTAGTGCTTGCCTGCCTGCACCAGCAGGCCGTGCATCTCGTTGTAGGTCTGCGCGAGCCGGCTACGAGTGACAGCACTCATGGGCGACGGCGAGTGGGCCGCCGGCCGGTTTGCGGTCATACGAGGCGCCGCGCTCTTCAATCCATGCGCACGCGCCAGTGCCCGCTCCACGAGAGCACGGACGTCGTCGTACCTGGCAACCTCATCGATCGCGCGGTGACGCTGTAGAATGCGTCGCGCATAGGCATCGACCACGAAGATTTCATGCCTTCCCGCGTATAACAGGATCGCGTCGGCGGTTTCCGGGCCGATGCCGTGGAGCGCCAGCAACTCGGCCCGAAGTTGTGCCGTCGCCGTGCCCAACATCTTTTCCAGCGAGCCGCCATACTTCTCATCGACGTAAGCCACAAACGCCTTCAACCGTGCCGCCTTCTGACGGTAATATCCGGAGGACCGCACCAGTTGTTCCAGCCGGGGCAGCGGCAGCGCGCGAATGCCGGCCACGCTGAGCGCATTCGCCGAGCGCAACGACGCCAACGCGCGCTCTACGTTCTTCCAGGAGGTATTCTGCGTAAGGATGGCGCCGGCAATGACTTCGAAGGCGGTTTCTGCGGGCCACCAGTGCTGCGGTCCCCAGCTTCGCGACAGCTTGCGATAGATCGCGCGAATTAGCGCCTCAGGCGTCATTCCGGCCGCAGCGCGCAGAAACAGGTCGTCGCTCCCACGCTGGTTATACTAATCGCAGGTCATGCGTAACATTCTGCGTTTTCTCTGGAACTCGGGCCGCGGGCACCGGCTCGCTCCCTGGCGCAGCCCGTATCTTCGCTGGCGCATTGAAACCTATACCGGAATAAAAATGCAGAGTATCGGCTTCCTGGAGTTCTTTGGGTTCATGTGGCGGGAGCGCAAAGAACTGGGGCGTTTCTTGAAGTGGACCGCCGAGATGGACCGCTACGCTCGCGCCAAACCCAAGAACCCGTGATCTACTTGTGAGCGGAGCCGGCTGCTGCGCCCGAGCCGTGAGTAGCAATTCCGCTCATGCTGCCGTGAGCGACGACGCCCGATAACCCCGCACCGCCGCGGATTCCGCCGCCCATCTCCGGAGCCGTTAGTGCGACAGAGCGCGGCGGCGCGGCGAAAACATGCCCTTGGCGCCCCGGGCTGGAGATGGCGGCGCTGCGACTCGCGAATACCGTGTGGCTTGCATTCGTACCCGCCGTCGGCCGCACAAAGCCCTGACTTGTGTTCACCGTGTGGCCGGGAACCAGGCTGGCGAAGTTCGGCGGAATGCGGCCGCCCGGAATCGTCAGGGCAGTCGAGCTGACCGCGCCCACCTGCACCGTTCGCGGCGTGGTAGCTGTGCTCAGGACGGCAGGAGGCGTTGCCGCCGTCCAGCCCGCCGGCGCTCGTACCACTCGCGGGACAGTCAGGAAATTGCCCGCGTACCACACACCGTTATAGCCGCTACCCGGCAGCCATGCCCATCCCGCGCCGTTGATGAACGCCCATGAGCCGTAGTGGAAAGGCAGCCATCCCCAGGGATACGCCGACGCCCAGGCATATCCGAGCCCGGGATTAAAGATCCATGCGCCGTTCCTATACGGGCTCCAGTTCAGCATGGAGCCGGCGAATCCGTATGGCTGCCAAACGTAGCCGTAGCCGCCGGCGTAAAAGAAGTCGCCGTAATAGTTAAGGTCCTGCAGGCCATAAGCGCGGCTCGGGCCGCCGTAACCCTCATTCTCGGCATAGGTCCTGGTGTATTCCTCGCGCTCCTTGTTCCAGGCGTCAAAACGCTCCGGTTCCACGCCTTTGGCGACCTCATACTTTGACGCGTCCTTCAAGTCAACGCTCAGCGTTTCCTTCCTGTGAATCAAAACCGGCTGTGCTCCGCCTTCGAGTTGGACATCGCCCTTGAGGACGGCAACCTTGAGCTGATCCGACGTCGTACTGATCCGCGCCAGACTGTCGCGATGCGCCAGAAGGCTCACCGCGCCGACCTTGACGCGATAGATATCATCGCCCTTGGATGCGGTATCGAGATACACGATTCCTTTGGTGACCTCGAACTGATTCACCTTGGCGCCCGTGTCGGTCAGCATAAGCTGCGCAAACTTTACGGAGGAGTTTTCCGTCAGCCGCAGCGCGCTCTCGTTCTCAAATTCGACCTCCGCCAAGCCGTCGTTGCCAGTGACCAGACGTGTGCCTTCCACGATGGGCGTGTTCAGGATGGCACGCTCCAATCCGCCACCCACACCACGGTCCATTTGCACTTGTCCCTCAACTGAGCTGAGGCGAACGATCCTGACATGAGAATTAGCGAGCGCCGGCAGGGAAGCGATCGCCACGACAAACAATGCCGGTGCAGGCCATGAGAAAAGGCTACTGCGCGCCATGATGGAACTCCTTGACCCCGGTTACCTGATTCTGGGAGACGGTTCGAGGAGGAGTCTGCGGACGACCTCCTCGCATCGTCGCTGGCTGCCACTATTAAACACCCGTTTGGATGTATGTTTCCGGAAATCGGCGGCGCGGAATTGTCAAATTCTTGTCGACGCCGGACGGGAGCCGCTTGGCTCACCCGGGCAGCCTATGGCGATGCGGGATCCTGCGCTTTCGCCTGATCGATGCTGCGCAACAGCCTGCGTGCGCTCTCGCGGCTAATGTTCATCAGGTTAGGGTCGGCGGCGATCTTGCGCAGAATCGGCGCGATGATCTCCAACTCCCGCACCCCGTTGCTCGCCTGAAGGTCTTCGAGTTCCTTCAGGCGCTGGTCCATCCCCAGCTTGTCGAAGCGGTATTGGAACTCCAGCTTGCGTTCAAAATCGATGGTGGTGGCGACGCCGCCGAAGAAGCGCGCCAGCCAATCGACGTCCGGATTATGCGACCAGTTGAAGCTGGTCGAGCCGTTGACTTGCGATGATTCGTACTGGAGTGTTTTCGTGCCTGTCTGGGCAATGTGCTTCAGGTGGGAATCGAAGTCGCCACGAAAGTAGTTCAGCGTCTGCGCCAGCTCAAAGAGCTTCTGCCGGTTCGCCGCCGACATGGTGAAGTCCTGCTCGACTGGATCGCTGTCGTTGGTCTCATCGGGATGGGGAATGCCGTCGAAGTGCGACTTGCCGTCGGCCGCAACCTGGATGGTGTACTTCTGCCAGGGTATACCTTGGCTCCAGTCAAAGCTGAACCGTACGGAAGCCTGCGCCGGAGCTACAGTTGGAGCGGAGGGTTGCTGCGCTACTGCGGAGAGGCTAAACGGCAATAGCAGCAAAGCGAAACAGAATCTCATCGCCGGAGATTTTATCTCTAATTGGGCCAGCCTGGCATCGCAATGGCGACAACAACCTTGAAAGACCTTGAGGCTGGTGCCATGATGGCAAGGACTCCGCAACCTTGAGGACTGCCATGTCTTTGCCCGGCTACTCCGGTTACCTGACCCGGATGCCACTCAGGCTGTTAGCGATCGTCCTGCTCCTCACGTCCGCAACCGTTTGTTCCGCACATCAGGCTGATCCCAACCAAAGCGGACGGAAAATTCTGCAAGAATCATTTGGCTTTCCACCGCCGCTCCAGTGGAAATTGAGCGATATTGAGCTCTCAGTGATCGGTCTTGCGTGGGGTCCGGCAGATTCGCCGGAGATGATTGCCAACGGACGCGAGGCGCTTTCGCGAGAGAAGCCGGCATTTTTCCCCGACAGGACCTATGCGCTGGCAGTGCACTTTCGCGCATACAAGCCGCAACTTAACCAGATGGTTTCGCAGAGTCAGTTAGCGCGGATTACCGACGTTGAAGGTGACGTCGAGTACGCGTGGCAACTGACGCCATCGGGCTTCGTAAATGTTCGCGGGGCTACGGCCGCTTCTTCCAATGTCACCATGCGGAACGTGGAGTTCTGGGACTTCTTCCCCGTCTCCGCTGAGCAAAGAGACTTCCTGTTTCAGGTGACTCCCTTTTACACAAAGCAGCCAAGCCTCACGTTTCGGATTGTAATCAAGGGTAGCAAGCTGGTGATTGTCAATCCGTCGCCCGTCCCTCAATCCGTAGTGCCTGACTTCAGCAAGAGATTCACTGGCAGCGTGGGAGGCGAAACCGCAGTCGATTGGCAGCTTACGAAAATGGGATCGAAGGTTTCCGGTACGGAACAATATGCTCAAGCCGGCCAGACCCTTCGGTTGGAGGGTGCGGTGGATTCTCTAGGGAGACTCTGATTAAGCTCTCCCTTTCCTGAGAAGATATCGAGTAAAGTCACGCCAGGATGAAGCAGAGGACACTGGCGATGATGACCGGCTTTGAACGCTATACCAAAAAGACCAAACGCGC